>JACKZZ010004951.1_pt1 | contig 55445 bp, 57 predicted proteins | sample 8027871 | NCBI WGS metagenome assembly JACKZZ01 (sample SAMN15724774, study PRJNA655200) | protist metagenome | isolation source: fluorescence activated cell sorting (FACS) single amplified genomes of... | place: USA: West Boothbay Harbor, Gulf of Maine | collected 2000-07-19
CATTGTCTCGCGTGATTTAAAATCCGTTTTGTCCGAGGTAATCGTCCCGAACGATGTCTTCGGGTTGCCGCTGCGGAAAGACCTGATCCACTGGGCGTATTGGTTTTACCGGAAGGCTTTGGCCGGGTACGACAACCAGTCGCAATACGATAAGGCCGACTGGCCACAATCGAACAAAAAGTTCCGGAACCAAATCCGGAGCGGAAGAGCACGCATGAGCACGCGATGCAGCCACAAATCGTGGGAGGGCAGCTTCTGCCACCCGATTAGGCCACATGTACTTAACTTACTAACTTAGTCCGTAATCACCATGATCTTGCAGGTGGTTATGATGTTTCTCGACTCGAAATACGAATGAAGATTGATACCGATATTACGCGATGTCGATGACTTTCTGATTTTATTTTGAAACTGTAGTTCTCGAAGTATTCGCTATCCGTATCCTCAAGTCGCATGCAACTAGAATTTGCTATAAATCGTAATCGTTTCTTGAACTACAACTACTTGTAAAAATCACCAGGATTGGCGGCAGAAAAACAACAAGCGGATGATGTGGCTGGCGACAAAGTCCATGCTTTCCGCGAAGTTCGCCCAGGGCGAAATCATCCTTGTCGACAATTTCAATCTTTCCTCGCACAAAACCAAGCACGTCGTCCAGTGTTTCCGGAGACTTGTCGGGGACAAGTGCAACTCCGCCCTCTGTTGCCACGAGGGCACCCGAGATGTCAACGACGCTTTTCGCTGGGCGACGGCGCACATCGCGGCGGTGCGGCGGTGCAACGTGGAGGGGATCGACGTCTACAAGTTGTTGAAGTACCGCTACCTCATCATCACCGAACTTGGGTTGCAGAACCTGATTTACAAGCTGCAATCCTACCCGAAGTTACGCAAGTGGGGGCCGAAGTACGCCACGCCGGACGGACGAGTCGTTCCGGTGAAACACCGACCGAAAATGGTCCCCGGGTGGAACTTAGCTTGGAAGGAACGGAAGGAGAGGCTGCGGAACAGTGAATTCCGCGCGAAACTGTACGCCGTGGAGCGGAAGAAATGGAAGTGGAGCAACCGGCTAGAGGGGGCCTTGAAACTGCGCGCGGAGGACCCACTGTACCGGTTCCGCTTGAAAAATTTCGGCGCTCTGGATCAAACAAAACCGTGGGAAAAAATGGAGGACATCTACTTAGACGACGAGCTGACGCTGGAAGACGCGTACCAGGCGGGGGAAGAGGAGATGGAAAGACAGGAAACCGAGCAAGACCCGGAGTACTTGGTCGATGGCAGCAGTTTGCAAGAGTCGATCGAACGCTCGCGGCTGATGATCGGGACGAAAGAGGGGGTGAAGGGGTTGAGTCCAATGGGAAATCGGTATGTAGACGTGGGGATGAGCACTCGGAGTGCTGGGTTTGGTTCGACATTCGCGGAAAATGGTCGTGGGGGAGTACAGGCTGACGCTCAAAAAGATTTCACCGAACTACAACAAGACGACACGATGAAGAGCGTGTGGCGGTCTGGTGCGAGGTACGACGCTTTCGTTAAGCAGGATGGGAAAGCCGAGGCGACCTCTGCTAAGAGGCTGCCCACGAAAGAGATGAAGAACAAAAAAGAGGGAACTTCTTCCAAATCCGACGAGGACGATGAGGATTTCGATTGCGAGGACGATGGTGAGGACGACGAGTTTGACGAGGATGATGAAGACGCGGATGAGGATTTAAACGACTAAAAAAGCGGCTCTTTCAAGTAAAGCAGGAAACTCGTTCTCGTCCTCGTTCTACACAAGCATTAACTGGTGTGCGTGCTTTATAATTTTCTGCATCACCACCTCGCAGTAGAGAATACAGATTGAAGTACTCAGATCCAACCCTTTAGAGAATCAAGATAATGGTACCTCTGTACAGGATCAGGAGCGAGCTATTAAGCCGTCGTGCAAATATGTGAGCTTCTACACCGATGTAGTGATCTCGTCCTTGTTCGTCGTACAACCACCTACTTGGCTAGCCATTGATCGTCCTTGTTCCCTGAGAGACTATTTGGTTCATTTCCGGTGGAGAGACGTTGACCTTTTCGTGCACACAAAAAACTTCTACTTCGAGTGACTTGTACGTACGAGTAACGTTTTGCGCTTGGGATTGTGGGCCGTGCAAACGAGTAAATTGGGGTTTTCTGCAGTACTCATCGTATGTTTCTAAACGTCTGGCCCGTACCCGTTGACTTGTCATCTGCGAGTGTGACGTCACAACACCGATCAGGGCTCCTGGCTTGATCCCGAACACGAAAATAAAGTCACGACAAAATTATCTTCTGATTTCTCACTACCACTTCATCTTTAGGGAGGAGGTTATTTAAGACATTAAACCGTACTTCTACACTTTCCTTTACCGCAAAAGCACTTGAGCCATGACATCCTGCGCGAAAGCTCTCCAGATATGGTCGGAGAAGAACGACGGCGCGAACCCCGAGGAGGCAGAGGCGGTCGCGTTGTTGTGCCTGATCCCACCAATCAACAAGATGGACTCGTCGCTTAACGGCCTCGTAAACTGCAAACGATTGTCCCTGTCCACAAACGCCATCGATAAGATGATCTCGCTGCCAGGACTCAAAAACCTGGTCAGGTTATCGCTCGGAAGAAACCAAATCAAAAAGATACAAGGTATAAGTTTTGTGTAGATGGGGCACTTAGAGGTTTTTGAACAAAAGAAAGAACCACAATTTGTAGCATCATGCAAGTTGAAATCAACGAAAAAAAACCGCAGGTCTCGAAGAGGTTGGTGCCACGTTGGAAGAGCTCTGGATATCCTACAACCACATCTCAACGCTGGACGGTCTGCATCCCTGCGTCAAGCTCCACACACTTTTCATCTCGAACAACAAGATCAAGCAGTGGGAAGAGCTCGCAAAACTGCAGCAGCTCCCAGACTTGGGCAACCTGCTGCTAGTCGGGATATCCTGTGCAAAAGTATCGTACTCGTATTGCAATCATGCATTACAAATTTTCTTGTTAAGTCAAATCCGCACTACAAATTTTATTTCTCATGCTGAGGAAATTTGTAATGCACTTATACGAGTACGATACTTTTGCAATGCATACGGGAACCCCATCTACGACGGTATGACCAAGAAGGCCGCCGCACCGCAGGTGCTGAAGATCCTGCCAACGCTGAAGACCTTGGACGGAGAGATGGCCGGGCTCGACAGCGGGGACTCAACCGCCGGAAATGTCCGGGATGCAGGTATTGACTTAGGTTTATTTCGTTTGAAAAAGTACGAGGAGGCTCGTGATGTTGTGATGCGTTTATAAGAATCAGCATGAGAGAAATTTGTCTTCTAGTTATGCCTAAACAAGCAACAATATTATCAATAACGACATTGATTCTTTTCCTTTTGTCATACGACGACACCACGTCTTCACACTACAGTCGGCGGCAACTTCGACGACGCGGTGGCTTCTCTGGGTATGGACCTGTCCGCGGCCATGGACAAGGGCGCGTTTGTCGGTGCTTTGACCGGGCTCGGCGTGTCCGGCGACGACGCCGAGGCGCTCTTCGACGCGGTGGCTTCGGGCGGCAACGCAACCTTGGAGGCCGCAGCGGACTACGTGGCGAACAACTAAATTTTGTTTCAAAGAGATGAAGAAAGTGACAAGAATGTGATTGTAGAGCAAGAATAATCGCTCAGAAACAAAAGTGCCTGAGTTGCCTTCATCAGTTCAGGACGACCAAAGCACGAGCAGGAGAAAAAAGTACAAGACCTTGTGTCCGACCTTGAATGGTATTTACACTAAATAGGAGCGTGAGCAACCAAATTTTAGCAAATATTCAACCTTCACCAGATTTTTGATTTTCAGAGCAATAGTACACAACAACAACCTTATTGAGAGCTAATGCCAGAATTTTAGTCAAACAGAAATTGAAAGCGAGACGGAGTATTGTCTTCGTGCAGAAGACTCTGCGAGGAAAACCAGGAAAGCGGTCTTCTCCTTCCATGTGACTTTGTAATTCTGTTTTATGAATTTGACTCCTATTCTCTTTCTCTCTTCCCGGAAATTTGAAGAAGAGACTGTACCTACGGTGAAAAAACGCGGAAAAAGGGGAGGGTATATGAGGGCAGGAATCCATGCAAAGTTGGACGTCGATCTTGTTCTAGTCGTCTGAGTCTGAGCATCAACATGAAAGAAACAAACGACCACTACCACGATGATGTCAACGACTTAAGATATTCATAGTTGCTTCTGAGCGAGGGACTTGAACAACAAACGCGTCGCACTTTCTCGTAGTCGTTGTCGTAGATACGAAGGGGAAGGGAATTCGTAATCGTTCGTAAGCACCTTTTGGCTTGATGAAGCCAAAGAGTCAATTTGAATTACTGCAACGATATTAAATCAAATACGAGTTTCTATTTGTTTGGCAGATTTGTGGTAAGCGGAAGTCGCTGCAAAACTCCGTCTGTAAGTTCATTGAAGCACAGAACGACCATGGTTGTCGGCGGTCTCTCGCGCTTCGGTCTGCGGCACGCGGTTGCCGGTACCTGCGTGGCGTTTGGTGTTGACCAGGTGGAGAAGCAGAAAATTGTCCTGGACCACGAAGCGGGAGACGGTGCTGCCGATGAGGTGGATGAGGACGGGACGCTGATTCAGATGACGCTGGGCTCGGAAACGACGGGGGATACAGTGGCTTTTCATCTCACTGGCGTAATTTATTATTATTTGTATCCTTATTGTCATGAGTGACAGTGAGTGAGCGAATTGGAATTACTTTACTACAGTTAGAGACAGCAAAAGGTGACGCAGATCATATGGTGTGTAGTCAGGTAACCGAACGGTTCTAGTCGGGGAATTTTCTTGGCAGCGATTGCCAAAAAGAACAACCGGCAGCTTTCAAGTGTAGAGAGCGTTTTTTTGCATGCAAAAAGTCTCAGCGTGCCAGCCTGTTTGGCTTTGTCTCCAACGAATCTTGGCGGGAGACTATCGCTCCCCGCCTCGGCCGAAATTGGTGACGACCTGCATTGAGCCTGTAGGGCGAGCTGCTAGCCAGGCAGCCTGCCTTTTTTCGCAAGTTACTTGGAACACACACACACTCTACAGAGTTCGCACTGGTACTGCCGCAGGCTACAGCACTACCCACCCCTCATGGTGTTGGTTGGGAAAATGCCAAAAGACGCGTTGCGCGCAGAAGTTTCTTAGTCCATGTGAGAGTGGAGGCTCTCTGGTACTAGAACATGAGCAAGATTATAAGCACATTAAGCAGCGAAGTGCGAAGTTCCCGAGGAGACCAACTCTGAGGAGAGTGGGTGCTCATATTGCGAATCAATACACCGATCGACCTCGTGCCAGCTAGGGGAGCACCTACGCGCTGGCTGGGTGTGGTGTCTCTACATCGGGGGCGTTCAGCCTTTGCCGTGGAGGGCCCGCCTCCCCGTTGGCAGAAGTATCCACTTACGCGCCGTGCCCATTGTAGCGAGGGCTCGAAATTTGTCGTGTTTTCTTGTTTGTTCGTGGCAATCCAAAAAGACAGGACCAGCAACGCTACTTCGCTAAATTTCGCTCCGCCTAAAGTAATAGACTCAAACTTCATGATCATGATCGGTTTTCGTTTTACATTGCAATGCATTGCCATTGGGAATATAATACAGCCGGCGTGTAAGCAAGTCCTTGGCGAAGACCCACGGACAGCGTGTGCGCAAAAGAAGCAGCAGAAACCGCGAGAATACGGGGTATTAACGCTGATCAGGACTATTTTTCTCGTGGATCGAGGGGTGGCACTAGCAGAAGTGCTTGTGTTGTGCAGCGCGACCCTGAATGCTATGCATTAATTGCGATTCACATTCGTTTGCGTAGCCACTCCAAATCCAAAACAATAAAAAAATGAACAGCTCCAAATGGACGATTTTCCCTTGTTCCAGCAGAAATTCAATGACTGCTGCGAGTTTCTTTTTGGTGATGGTGACCGTAACCGGGAAGCGCGGGATGTGCGGCTGCAGACGGAGTCCACGACCAATCAGGCACAACACACGGACCTTGTTGGGAGTGCCTAATGAGATCGAACACGGACTCTCTCGCGTCGAGGTTCGCTGCTGGTTCCGGAGACAACTACTTACAACTATTTACAATGAAGTTTCATACATCATAGTTTTGCTAATGGTGTTGCCGTTGGTTTCTTGTGCCGTAGATGCGATGTCGTGTAAGAAACCTGATAGTCAATGAACAAAGACATGAACAAGAACAGGAGAGTGACTTTCTCTGCGAAAAAGACCTTCTTCGTATGTATTATCTTTCTGCAATAATTTATTCGAAGAATCGAAAAGCTACCAAATCCAAAATATTTAAATAGACGTGCGAAATATTGTAAATAAAAGTATCTAAGATGCGCATGCGTATTTATTTGCTTAAGAAGAAGTAGACTCTATCGAATGGGAATGGAATCATGAAGCGTCAACAGAGACAGCGCTACTGCAGAGGATGATGGGAGCGGATCGCTGCTTCAGAAGAACAGGGTAAGATGACGCTTAAGTATTGTTACTTATTTGCATTTGTTATTATTATTGTTCCCATGATGAATGACCACCTCCAGCATGATCATGAAACCGCAGCAGTATCATTCCGATTTGTTCGCAGGATTTTTTCAAAGAGCCTGCCGGAGGGTTAGCTCGCAGCTGCGAGAGAATTAACGGCGCATTTGTTACCTCGCTCAAATTCAGATTTTTAATCAAAATGAAATCATAAAAATAAATCTTACTTACCAAAAAATCAGCCCGAGCAATTCTTGTGCACCGGCGACCTGATCGAAATTATAAGTGGCACATTATTGTGGACCCGTGCAGCAACGGAGCAAATGCAAAATCTCCTGGCACTGCTTCCACCTGTTGTGCAACGTACCACAGTTTCTCAGGGAGAGAGAAAAAGACGTAGAAATGCAAATGTTGTTTGCAGACTGGTAAAAACCTTGCTTACTGTGTCAGGCGATGGATTCCTATTCCGCTAGCTCCAATAATTGCATAGCTTTCCAAAAGTCCGTAGATGCCGAGACGTTCTTTCACCTCACTGTCATTATCAGTAGTTTAAGCTGCACGAAGAAGCGGACAGCGAAACAATAGAACTTGGTGGCGTAGGCGTGAAGTCTTACTCGCGTTTTTGCAGCCGCGGTTTATCAACTTCTACAGTTTCGAAATTCTCTTCCATTCAAAAGGAGAGACAGCAATAGTCAGAGTTTAATCACGACACGAGCACATGTACAATAGAGAGATCCTCCTCCTACTATAGAGAAATCTTTAAACTTAAATTTTTTCCCATGTATTAATATTAAAGATTTTTTTCGCTCTTGCAGCGTTCCCGTTTCTCTATGAGCATCTAATTGTATGATCTTAGCAGGGCCAGGCTCACAAGCGAGGAACTCGGTGGCTCATCATACCCCCTGATGGGTCGGGATCTGAAATAGAAGTAGAAGAAGACTTGTTTCCAAAAAGAATATGAAAATTACAATTACAAAACAAGGAACAAGTGTTAGTGCTTGTTTGGTTAATCTTTGCTCGTTTCTACCTAGTTGGCCGTGTTTCGGTGTATTTGTCTGCCTTCCAGCTGCGTCCAACCTGGAAGCTTCGAGAAGTCGAAATGCTCACGATGGGCGTTTGATTTACCACATCAACATGTATTCTATTTCTCAGTCTCGGTCGTTCTCGTTGCCTTTCTCTTTTCCATCAGCGCAGACTCGAAAACACGCTCTTCTATTCCTTGTATGTAAAGATCAGTTATGCGAGAGAGAGCATAATTGGTGTTGGAAGTATTGATCTCGCACGCATGAAGACTAAGAACGACAAGCGCCAGAAGATAAGAAGGAACGACGAAGATGGCAGTACCGCAGTTGTTGCCGCCCTCTATGTTTCCGCTTGCTGCAAGCGTCGGAACGCCGTTCTCTGTTCCATCGCCGGCTCTAGCGTCACACCTTCGTAAGCCCTACGGGCTCCTGCTCATCGCGACGACAATTTCGCCATCGTCATCTACAGCCTTCGGTGGCGATCCACGCAGCACAAACCGCATCCCAGCAGCTAGCGCCCCTTTCCAACTCCAGCAAACCCGTTTTGTCCGGACCAAGGGGGCTATGACGATCGACAACTCGCCCCTCACCTGCCTGTGAGTTACCTTGCAAATTGCCCAGTCGTCCCTCATTATAATTGCCTTTTTGTAGTATGAGTTGGACATACATCTTACAGAGGTCGGTGCGCACAGCAGCGCTGCCGTCCGCGAATTGTGGTTAATTTCTCAGCTGCATTCTTGAGAGGGTTCCACTTGCTGCAGGCGGCTTTGTTCAAATGAAGATGTAGAGGACAAGTTGTGAACTTTCATAAGCGTTCTGAAGCTCCACTGCTCGGAGTGCCGGTACGTGATCAAGCGTCGGAATGTCCCAATTCTCGGCGTCGATTGCAACGCCAACGTGCGGCACAAGCAACTGATGACGAACCCGCCAAAACAGTCACGGCCGGTGCCGGACTGGTTGGAGCCCTGGTTGGAGGGGCACCAGCTGCCCAGGCACCCCCGGTGGAAAATGGATTTCACCTCGGCGTACTTCACGAAGGCAAAATACAGGAACACGCACTACTAGTTTTTCTGTAATTAGTACACTAGAACTCTGAAGAAGAGACAGACGAAAGTAAAAAAAACGGAGGTAGTTCCACTTATATCCTGTTTGCACTTAGTCGGATTGTGTGACTCTTTTCGAGTGGTTGCGGTTCATCCTCGTTTGTGTTAGCCACTACACAGGCGAACTTAATATCTCCAAGTATAGGAGATGCGGAAATTGCTGGTTACACCCAGCCGCAGAACTTGCGTCCCGCTGTTTTCGTCATGTGCTGTTCGAGATCTTCGCGCCTGTGCGTTGCTTCTCTTCGGTTGTAGCGTTTGCCAAACACTACTTTCCCTTCACTGGCTACCACGACCTGATCTGGACTTTCTGAGTGAGCGAGGGACGGGTGGCACTGCATTGGATCACGTTCGGTGTACCAACACGGCTGTAAGATCATATACAAAACGACTCTTGGCACACTGTAGAAACAAAAGAAAGTATTAAGGAAATCACCATGCTAGGGGGCCGTGCACAGGGGGGGATCCAGCCCTCGCCGGTGACCACGCTCAACCCTGGCTTCACCACTGCCAATGTGCAGCCGGCGGGGCGGTTTACGCTGAAAATCGGCGTGCTCGGAAATCAAAGTGTCGGGAAGACGACGTTGCTGAATTCCCTTTTCCAGTACGCAATACAAATGTAGTATTGTACACGTACAGAGCGGCCTCCAAAACGCATGCCGATTTTTGTATGCATACTAGCATTTGTTTTTGACACTGCTGTAACGACAAGGCCAAGATGTGGCTCCAAAGGAGTCTTGGTCATCTCGTCGTGTACATACTGCGGCTGCAACTTGTACGTGCGCGGCACTACTTACTTTTTTCTTGCATATCCTAGACCAATTTGGGTCGGTATCGGAAAAGCGATGCACAGCCGGAGTACACCATTACCACATAGAGGTGCTGCCGGTGACGGCGGAGGCACCAAAAACACTGGTGCAAAGCATCACGAGCGTGGTATAGACATAGAGGACTTTGACTTGTGCTTTTTCTTTTTTTGTCATAGTGATTTTGCCTTGCGTATACGTAGATCATGCGATCTTCACACTCTCCACACTCTCAACGACCGGAACCTCTCAACACAAATCAGTTCCTTTCGTCGAAGCCTGAAATCCGCCCTGCGTCAGAAGTACATGGTCAAGTGTCAGAAATGGATCGCGTGCTCCGCCGATCTTCGATATGATTTGGAGCCGTGGTTCTTGGGAATTTGCTTCCAGTTTAGTTTTGTTATTTCGAACGAAGTATGTTGTAGCTCACAAGAAAAACATCCGCAACCGCATCTCTGTCGTTTGCAAGCCCTGAACATTTTCGCAGATTGTTCGTTCCTTCGCATCCATCAAAGATGCTTGAAACAAATTCCCATTCCACACTTCTCCTTTCTGATACCCTCTCACGAACCGGGACAAGCCTACCAACGCCGCATTGACGAAGGTGGAGAGCTGCAATTGGAAGGTCAAGTGCCCCGAGATTGTTAGTCTGGACGAGACAATCCCGAATGGCGGCTTGGACTTGGTTTTCGTCGACATCCCCGGAATCAACTGCCCTGACAAGGGCGATGCGTACAAGACGTATGTAAGCGAGAATTTCTCCGACTTCGACTACTTTTTGATAATGGTGGACGGCGAAAAGTTGATTGCGCAAAACAACGCCAGCGAAATGGGAAGTCCTGATGTGGATAAGGTGGGGAAGGTATTACTCTTGTGTGACGCCTGCATCACTACAAGGTGCGCAGCATCGCTGAAGATGCAGCTTGCAGTCATGCGGATGAACCAACAACTGGATGTCTCCTGTAGGAACTTTCTTATGCGAGGAAACGAGGAAACTACGAGTGTGATAGTAATGAGCATTCACAAAAAATCCAAATGATCAGCTTGCCGACGTGAAGATGCAGGTCGATCAGGACAACAGTAACAAACCGATGAGAACAACTTCTTCGAAGAACAAGGCATCGAAAAACCGATCTGCCAACAACTCTTACCGCGAACCCCCGCAAACGAGTAGGGATCACCACTATAATGACAGTAAGCAGCAGCAAGACGACTACAGCAGCGCCCCGTGGACCAGCGACTACGGCGAGCAGCAGTTCGCAGCGGTGGACCAGTCCCACGTCTATAACGCCGATGGCAGCAACAGCAGCAACTGGCACTCGGCGAACAACAGCGGTAATGAAAACAACAACAATTCAGCATTTTTTGACTACCACGACCAAGACCCAAATTACAACTACATGCAGGAGGAGCACTCCGCCGAGGAGTGGAAGGGGCAGAACGACCACGAGAGCGGCCTGCGCTACGGAAGCTCACTGAAAAGGAGTCGGGAAGAAGAGGAGTATCCGGTAAAAATGAAGATGCCAGTTCGTTGAAAAGAGCAGAACTTCGATTTATGTTGATCTGGCTCGATTTTGCATCGGCTTCAGGCGGCACTCGTAGAGGTAGTTCTCTGTTTGCCTCTTCGTAGGAAGCTGGAGTGTGCCATGCACATCCTCACGCTTTACCACTAGTAGAGAGGTGGAATTAGGTGGATTGGTAAGTGAATTTCAGGAATGAACCTCTCCCAACAGTCCGCCGGTGCAGCCGCGCACGAGGTTAATGCCGCCAGTCCGTCTAGCTCCGACAGCGACTTGTCCCCGTCTTCCAGCGACAACCTTTCCTCGCCCGAGATCCAGCCACCGGAAGTACACGCGCCCTTTCTCGGGGAGGACGACGCGAATTTAGTCCGGTGGTTCTCCAACCTCATGTTCGCGCAGGGACAGCATCTGGACATGCCGCCCTGCTGCATGTTGATCAACAAAATAGACGATACCATTGTGAAGGACCGGCGGGAGATTCAACAGACGATAAAACGCGTGAAGAACGCCAAGTGGTTCAGTTACGGGGACGAAGCCGTAAAGAGGGCGACGACGTTTCAGCACGTTTTCCCGATTTCGGCGATCGGGGCTTTGGGGGTCAGAATATCGACCAGCCGGAATCTGAAGGAAACCGTGGCGACGGTATAGTGAATAGACTGAAGAAGTAGATGCACTCCGTGTAGTACGCACACTTAGCTTGCTGATGTGGCTGGTGAGAGGCAGCTGCAGCACCATCGGCTTCAAATTACTTTATGTACCATTCGATATCTCATTCTCAATCTACTTCGTAAAAATACAATTATCCTTTCAGGTCGACCAAAACTGTCTGGTCAAGCTGGCCGAGAAGCACCTACCCATGTCCTACGAGGATTGGGCAGACCTGAAGGAGGACAAGCGACACGCGGAGATTATCCAGTATTTGAAGAAGCTCACCCCGGAGCAGCGGGAGGAAAAGCTGAAGAAGAACAACTTCCACATGTTCCTCCAGTTTCTCGAGTCGGAAGTGGGAAAGAAAAAGCAAAAAGAATTGCTGATAAAAATGATCAAGCGGCAGATGAATCGCGTCGCCGTCGAGGGACTGCAATTCGCCGACTTGATTAAATTTCACAGCCGAAGCCGACAGCTCTGCGACGGCGTGGACATCGGCACGCGCTTCCGCGAGATTTTCGAAAAGTCCGGCGGGATCGGGTTGCAACTCTTTCGCTACGCTCCAACGGAGGAAAACGCAACCAATCTGAAGTCGAAGATTTTCGACCTGTTGAACGACTACCTGAACTTCATCGACAACAACTCGAAGGTATGCATTGGAAAAGTGTCTGGGTCTTCTGGCTATCGCTTTGTGCTGCGCGGCGTCTTGTGATGAAGACAACAAGATCTATGTAAGTAAATGCATGCATGTACTGCTGTTGAGCCAACAAAAAACTTGTGTGTCACCACGATCTTCTCCTGCCTGGCAGCACACCAATCTCGGATGCAGGATTCATAGAGACTGCACATCGCATCTAATTTACCAGACGCAGAGGTTTTTCCAGCGGATAGCGTAAGGACCAGGCGGACGTCTCGTTAAAGCATTTGGCGGAGGTAGAATCTGTCTTTGTCAAGATCAAATAAGTACATCGTTTTTATCAATTTGTAATGCTTTTTACCATTTCTTCGCCTATCAATTTGTACCATTTCCTCGCAACGCTCCCGCAGGTCGAGAAGCAGGCCAACGATTTTCTCGAGCAGTGGCTGCACAACCTCACTGACAAAATCGGGTTTTGGTGCTTTGGCCTTGGTTCACACACCACGACCGTGACGCACCAAACCCAATCGAACAACGAGCCGGGATCCTGGGGCACACTAGAGCCGCACGATTTTGCGTGCATCATGGAATCAGTGACGCTGGCTTTGGAACTAGGGGAGAGCTTCAAGCGAGCCGAGTTTTATCCACAGAAAATTTCATACCGCATCGTCGGCACAAATGTTGAATCGACAGTGCATATACAAGACTCTTTTGCATTTCTAGTTGACGATCCAGTGGACGGTTGTTGGCTTTATTAGCCATAAAATAGTAATAGATTTCGGACGAAGATGTTGTAAACGCATTCACTTCTTTTCTACAGTTGCTTCTGCTCGTGCACCGTGGTGTGGCTGTAATTTCTTGTATTGCATACAATCCCAACAGACATGATAACAATTTGGAAGTGCTTCAAAGACCTAGGGATGAGCAAGATCGAAAGGTCAGGCGGCTCCAAAAACTGCCCGCCAAGCTCAGCAGGGAAGTACACGCAGTCAAAGCCGGTATAGAAGCCACTGAGTAGTGTACTTCACCGCGACTTGTTAAGCATTCTGCTCTTTTTCGCTTTCCCGCCTTGAATGTCGCAACCGCCTCTGTAGCAGGTCATAGGCGCCTGATTCACATGCGCAAGAACTTCATTCTGTAGACGGAACAAAATCAAAAAAGCACTGACATACCAACTAAAAAACAGAAGCGCGACGCGGACCAGTGCACAAGTGGCAAGTTTGACTTCACAAAGATGAAGCAGACCCTCGCAAATGTGCAACGCTTCCCGCAGTTTGTCCGCCTGCACAACAAGTTTCTGTTGCACGCGAAGGAAGTTCGGGAGCGCATCAGTGCGAAGAGCGGCAAAAATTTAAGCGGCAAAGGAGGTGCGGAGCTGCAAAAGATCAAGCGTGTGAACAGTTCAATCGACGAAGAAATCGAGGTGGAGCTGGAAGAAACCAGCGCAGAACCCGCCACAAAGCGGGTCCGGATCGGCTGAGGGGATTTGTGGCAAGAAGGACATTTATCATGGTGGATAAGTAAGTTTTATGTCTACGTGCAACTCCGCCACAAGCAGGTATTGGTGAGTAGCAACGGAGATGTCCTCGCCGCTGTGCAGCAAGTTTCACGTCTCAAACCGAGACACTTTCTCGTCGAACCGAGAAGATTTATATGTAAAACATCATTTTCGTGCGATCCGCATGCTAAAAAGGGTACGGAACTCAATTTTTAAGAACGTACATTTTCCATTGTTGATTTCCTTGATAAGTCTTGTGGCACCTAGTGCTGGTGCGGGAAAACAGTCAATAGTCATTTTGCAATAGATATAGAGAAGCTTCGCCTTTACAAATATGTTGATTGAGTGTCTAATTGTCGCTCCTGCTTCTGCACTTCAAGCGGCAAGGGCCTCCTTATTCTGATTACTTTGAGTTGGATTTTCGTGAATATTGCGCTCTCCAGTTTACTTCCTGCCGCGCCCACCTCCAGCACTGTTTTTCTTTTCTGGTGTTTATCATTTTTTCTGCTGCATCAAAACCACAGGACCTGTTGGCCCCGCTATTTCTAGAGACTGCTAATGAAGAGGACAGCTACTTATACTTCTATTCACTAACTGTAATTACCGGGCCAAAGATGTCTAGCTAAACAATCAAAAATGCGAATCTTATGTGTGCCGCTTGTTATTGTATATGAAGAAAAAAACAAAAACAAATTGGGAAAAAGAACCATCATTCATCGTCGCAGCAAATTGATGTATCGCCGCATCATTCGAATTCCATAGAGAGCTCCCGATGTGAAATGTCTTCGCTCATCAGTATTTGCGCACCTCCACTTGCTGCGAGGATGTCGATGTTGCTACTTACGAAAGATGAACGAGCACACTGTCCATGAAGATCTAGATCCATGTCATAAGTAAGATCTTCAAGCGATTTACGATATGTTCGAAGATGAGATATTTTTGTCGTTCACCCGAGATCGCGACGATCCACAGGAAAACCCAACAGGATCTTGTTCTCCAAGCCCTCTCGCCCGAGGGATCCGCGGATCGCTATTGCTGCGAAGCTTTTTGTTTTTTTGATCGTGAAACTTTATTTGCCCTTCGCCTTCTTTACCCTCGAACTTGCACCAGGACCTCATATTTTTTCCAATGTAAATCGTCATGCCCATGACGCGTCTATGCGCAGATTATAGTTGCAGTTTGAGTCCGTAGTATGTGTGTCAAGATGGTGTGCTTGTTTCGGTAGGACGTTGCATAAAGAACTTTGACCCCCGAATGAATATTGCAGTGCCTGGAATAACGAATACGAAAATAACGACGCAGTGTAATTTTACATGAATTTATCTTCTTATCTTATCTTCGCTTCCTTGTCGCTTTGAAGTTTGAATTCTCACTTTTTACGACCCCCGAACACCGACTAAAACATGGTGTCCGTCCGGCCCGCCCGAACGGAAGACCTGCTAGGCATGCAGGCTTGCAACCTAAGTTGTCTTCCCGAGAACTACCAAATGAAGTACTACCTGCTCCACCTTCTTTCCTGGCCCCAGCTACTCTACGTCGCAGAGGAAAACTGCTCGAAGAAAATAGTGGGCTACGTACTCGCAAAAATCGACGAGGATAACGAGGGGGTAATATATTCATGTTTTTCGTCCGGAAGATCTTTGCATAGTTTTTGTTTTCCATGTTGTCAACATCTTCATGCCAATAGCCGTGTATATGAACATGAAGATGGCTATTGATGAAGCTTCAGCATTTTCATTTTGACTAGAGCGCTAGTGCATTCATTTCATTGAAAAAACGGAACGCAAAAACAAACACCAGATCCACGGCCACATAACGTCCCTTTCCGTGCTTCGTTCGTACCGAAAGCTTGGGCTCGCCACGAAGCTGATGCGGTGCACCCTGGATGCGATGCAGGAGTGCTTCGACGCCGAATTTGTCTCGCTCCACGTCCGCGTCAGCAACCGAGCCGCGTTTACCCTATACAGCACCGTCTTGGGCTTTCAGATACACGACGTGGAAAAAGCCTATTACGCCGACAAGGAAGACGCGTACGACATGCGAAAGGAGCTGAAAGCCAACTCCAAGGTTGGACATAAAAAAGCACCGGGCGCGAGCAAGGATGACGTCAGCGGACAAGGAAGCCTGGAGGATTTGCAGTATTTTTTTTCTTGACAGACTAGTTGTGAATGTTTTTTGTGCCCATTGTTTGAATGAGGTTGTCCGCTGCATTTTAATATGTGCATGAGTGTGCTTGTATGTGTATCAGCAATCAGAATCACTATTACATTCAAATCCTTTTAATTGAAATAGGGAAAACAACTTTACGGATGGCGAGAAAAAGCCGGCGGAGGGAGATGTAGACCAGCTTGCAGAAGATAACGTGGATGAATCCAAACCCACAACTGCCGACACTACCACGTCTACAACAACTGCAGGAGGCGACGCAAAGAAAAAAAAGAAGAAAAAGTAGATGATTATCCTCTGGAGAAGAAGTCCGCCTGCGCTCCTTTTCATCCCTGCTGAATAAAGACGAGGGTGCTACATCTGTTTCACACACTGCTGCCACTAGAATGGTGCAGGTACTTCTTCATCTGTGGGCTCAGATTACTCATCTATGTTCGGCTGGAAAACACAGTTTTAACGAAGACCTACGCGTTTAACATATGCATGAATTCCGCGAAGAATTCTGCAGAAGTGGCGTCTACAATATATCGCAACATTAGACGCTGCGCCACCGTGGTTCTGATTTTCTTCCCGCTGGTGTTCTGCTTTCACATCATCGGCGGCACTAGAGAAATTCGGTGTATTTTTGACCATGGTTCGCCTCCTGGTTTCGTTTTCGATACGGAGAAGTTCTCGGACATGAGCTCTAGTATGTAAGAGCGTGGTCAGCCCTTGCGCCCCTCGTCGTGATTAGAGGGACAGAAAGAGAGATGCGTAAGTGTCGCAGAAATATATGTGCAAGGTGCGTGCGTTCAGGTTGGTTTCAAGCATCAGTTCTCGGTTGAACACTACCACTATTTTTCTTTAGCTTCAGCAGTAGATGACCGGGAAGAGGTGCCGGTGCCGGAAGATAGAGATTCGATGTTGAAGACAAGATTTTTATTAACTCCCTGCAGCTAGCGACAAGCTAAGCGAGGTTGAAAAAAAATGACGCGTCAGCAGGGTAGTTCTTCATCTTCCGGTCTGCATTTGCACCGCGAAGCGAGGGAGCACTCTGCGGGCTACGCCCCATCGTCTTCCTCCTCTAGCGCGTTTTTCCATGCGACTAACGCACACGGAGGTGGATCACACGTGGAAAATGGTGGTCCTGGATTTATTGGTGTTCCTGCAAGTAGCAGCAGCGTGTCTTCAGCATCCTCTTCAAGTAGCGCTGCTCTGTACGGAGATCATCATGCTGCGATGAATCATTTTGGACATCTCCCTCATCACCAACACCACCTCTCGCTGTCCCAACAGAGCGCCAGAGCGCATGCGCACTTGCATAATCATGCGCAAATCCACGGGACCGCCCATGCACTGGCCGAAGGACAGTCGTCATACGCTTGGGACCACATGCACGCCATTCACCACCACGCGAGAAGGTACAGGGGAATTTTGGTGATGGAAACGCCTCGTTGAGCTTGATGCCATGGCATGAAACACAAACAGTAATGCTTGAAATTAAATTATTTCGATAAAATTGAAAATCATCGACCCATGATGATATTTCGTTGCCAGGTTGGTCGGCATGCCGGACTACAAGTACTCGCTTTTCGAGACGGAAGATGTGACAGCGTGGCTCGCCTTCACGGGCTTTTTTTTCCTGCTCATCTTCTGCGACTTGTTTCTCATGAACCGCAAGAAACAGCGAGTGACGCTTTTTGCCGCGACCTGCCAAACGCTGTTTTGGATGTTCATGGCAAGTCTGTTTTGCGCGTTTCTCTACCAAAGATATGGGCGGAAAGACGCGTACCAGTGGGCGAGTGGGTACATTCTCGAGTGGATGCTTTCCTTCGACAACTTATTTGTCTTCCACTTGATTTTCCGAGTGTACCAAACGCCGGAAACATTGAAACATAAACCGCTGATCGTCGGCATTTGTGGTGCGGTGGTGCTGTATGAAAGCGGAAAGCTGCTGTGTTTCTATCAGTGAGATGTCAAGGAGAAATAAGGTCCCGCAACATGCATAATGTGCAACACTATTTCTTATTTGAGCTGTACACGTACAGAAAAAACAAAGATTCTGCGGTCCAAATGGAGACCCAGTTCTCAGGGCTTTCACTTTTCAGGCGGGGCGGGACAAACTCTAGCTGCATCGATAGAGTCAGCGGCTTTTCGTTGCCACACGATGCGATTAGGCTTCATCGTCATTGGGGAGCTTCTGATGCACGCCATATGGGCCGCCCACCTCGTGTTCGGGATGTTTCTCGTGTAATATATTTCGTTTTTGAAGAACATAATTGCTTTTTACCAGCATGAGCGTTTTCCCTTGCAGTTGCATGAAAAGGAAGCACCGATGTTTGGTAACCTCATTGGAAAAAGGTATTTCTAAAAGCAATAAACATGAAATCGTTTATATCGTAATTGCAACACAGATACACCGGTGTCCGCGCTATTGTCCAGGAGGAGGACGACGAGGATCCGACGCAGTTTTCTTCGGTTATGGCGCTCTCAACTGTTACATTCTCAACTGTTACATGGATTCGTAATGCAAAAACAGCAATAGAAAAAGGGGAAAGCTTGCAAGTGTTGCATTCCAAATTTGGCATGGATTTAGATGCTGTTTAGCCCTTCGATAATTTGCCATGCGAAGCAGCTTGATCGCCGTGCGGCTCATGGTCATTCTGCATGACAAATCCATGTAACAGTTGAGAATGTAACATTTGAGAATCCCATATCTGTGCGGTTCCTCCAGAAGCGGGTGCCCTTTGTCGGGATTTATGACCAGGAGGGCAGCTTCTTCATCCAAGTCCCCATCTATGCAACAGAAAGCATATTGGTTTAAGATACAGCAGGCGCGTGCTGCACTAGACATAAAAGTTGCATTGCATCGGCCTTCTTCAAGTATAACATAAGGGGCCGCAATATCAGTAGCAATTAATCCGAAAACGAAAGATTCAAACTCATGGTGCACATTGCATTTTCGTCTCCGTTTGTGCCTGCGGCTGCGCCTGGTGCGGTTAATTTATCACTACTTTTCTTTCTCTCCATACCACGGACGCAAATGGGAACCTTATGAGCGTGGAGCACTTAAAGTACGACCCCACTCGAGATTCCAATTTGAAAGGAGAAAGTAGTATGGCTGCGCTTGCTGGTTCCTCTAAAAACGACGACCTCCAGCTGCACAACGCCGCCATAACAACTACGGCAGGAGCGAAGATTAACAGTTCAAGGAGTAGTTGTGATGCGGACGCAAACAGTTGCGCTGCAAATGGTGCGAGGCAAATCCTGATGTCACCGCCAACGTCCGTGGACGAGTTGAAACTGCTGCGGAATATGAGCAAACCAAATTCTTCTCCGCGGCAAGTTCCAAAGGGAGCAGGGCCTAGTACTACAACAGCATCAAACGCGAACTCCTGCGAAATTGTGGTCAACAAGGAGCAAGACAGGGACCACGGGCAGTTAAGCACGACCACCGCAGCAACGAACAGTAACGTGAGCCTAGCGGCACACGACCTTCATTATGAAAGTGGCCACTTTACTCTTTCTGCCGATCCGCCAAAGAACGTCCATCATTACGAGACCCGGGCGACAATGCTGTTTTTGGTTGTGGTGTGTTTGGAGATCTGCGACCTGATCTTCGCCGTGGACAGCGTCTCCGCCATCGTAGCGCAGGTTTCGGACCTGTTTCTGGCATACACGAGTGCGGTGTTCGCGATGCTCGGGATACGATGCTTGTTCTTCATCGTCAACGCACTAGCCGACGTACTGATACTAGTGCTTTCTTGTTGTACTGAAGAAGAAAAGTCCAAGTCGCGCGTAGCATTTATCTGTTCATCGTGCTCCTGCTACTACTAGTACGCATGATGAAAGTGACGACAGGGGAGATTGGAGATGCGAGCCGTATTTGCGCTAAACCTAAATTCGCACAACGTCCATATAAAATTTTCAGGTTTTCGCCCTACTACAGTACGGCGTGTCGCTGATCCTGATTCTGCTTGGGCTGAAACTAGTCCTCTCGAAAGTGATCGAGATCAGCCCGGAGATGGTGTGCTTGTCTCTGTTCCTGATTCTAGTCGCCTCGATGGTCGCCTCAGTCGTCATGGACATGTGCGAACAGGAGAGGAGTAAGTCAAAAGACAGCTCATCTGTCGGCTTCGGTTCACCAGGGGGCGATATTGCGAGCCACCGGGAGGACGTAAGTCCTCAGCATGAGGTGGAACAGCAAAGAGAGTCACGGAGTACTCCGGCTCGAGGCCCAGGAGTGGAGGCAGGACCTGCTCAGGAAGCAAAAGTTGTTGCCAGAGCGGCACCGGCGGTTTGAGAATCATGCGCTGGAAAGGGCCAGGATAAGGCCAGGCAAAATTGCTTTCAACACACGTAGACTTTTTCAGCCTGGGGCCGAACAATGTCGGCTTCAAAATAACAGCCCGAAATTGCAAAAAATGACATCACGACGATTCCTTCGGCTGCAGCCTAACTGCCGCATGAATGGATGGATGATGCAGTGTCAGACAGATTTCGATTTTACTTCACTAGTTTGTTACGTTTAAGCATCCCTACCCTTTTGGGTTCACTTCGGGTAGAAATTTGAATTAGACTGAGAATATAGGATCGACGTAGGCAGCCAAGAACAAAGCTAGAGCTCCGCAGAGTAGTTTGAGTAGAGACTACAGCTTCGCTTTTTACTTTTTTTTCACCAAGTGGAAGCAGAACAACACGAAACAATGTTTCCCGAACACGTTTCCGTTTTGTTTTCAATGTAGAATGCAAATGTAACAAAACCAAGAGAATACTTTTTCTGAGAGGGTGGCTCGTTGTTCCCAGTGCCACCCTTTTGATCATCAATTTGATTGTACACAACCAGTGGAACATGCTGAAATTTTTCACATTTCACAGACGAAATGCATACTCAACCGATGAGAACACGGAACGCCACGCCAGGGTGGCAGCCGAACAGCGGTGAGACGCCACCGCGTAGATATGTTGGATGTTTTCTTTTTGCGGTAATACATGTGATGTTTTGATGAATCCGTCGCGTCCTGCTTCCGGAGCGACTGAAACGCACCATTTTGAGTAGGAAGCGAAGGACACTGAAAGCCGGGCTCAGACGACGTGCGTGACCGAATGAGGGCGTCGAGAAGAGAGCCTTACTACAACTGCAATGGCACCTAAGAAATTGTATGATTTGTCCATCACTCCATACTGCAGTTGTTTTACCCGTTCGTTTCTTTGTGTGTTTTGGTTTTCGAGGTCTCCGTCTCGTTGCCACGTCGCAACTACATCCATACACAGCTAGACAATGGCTGAAAGCTGCTGTGACGGGGATATCTGCCCGTGCCGTCTGTGAATCTGTGAAGGAGGAACAGTTGCTTGGCGACGCGGGTCGAAAAACCGCTCATCGGCTGTGTGACGAGCCGGTCGTGTGCGGATAAAGCAGCTCCCCTGTTCGCTTGCTGTGTGGATACGGCAATATTTTTAAGTAGACCCCGCTCCGAGCAGCAGTCGCCACGAGGGTCAACATGTCGTCCATGGCGGCTACTACAACACTCCTCGCCGGGAAGATGTCCTCCTCCATGCAGCGCGGCTCGCTGATCCAGTGTTCCCGGATTTGCCGCGGCGGCATGATAACGGACGGGCCCTTTCCCGTCGTGAACCGAACCCCCCGAGCAGGCACGGTGAAGCAGGCACCCCCGAGACCGCCGACACACGGATATCGAAAGGAAAAATCCCCCCTCCCCATATCGAAAACGAAATTTGTGATGCTGTAATTGAGGTCACAAATCGACTTGTCATGCTAGAATGCCAAGAGCCGCAGTCGTGGCCTCGTTTGCAGGCAATTTGTCATGCTGTTTCCCACTCTCAGCTGCCTCCTATCATGCTGAACATGCAAGGGTTCCCCACGCCACCCAGCACAACAGTCCGCATCTTTTCCCGTGTAGCATGACAAAGCTGATTTGTGACAACAAATCTGCATCACAGATTTCCGTTTTGATATGGGGAGGGGGGATTTTTCCTTTTGATAACGGAAAGCACGTCACGATAAAATTGTCCGAGGAGGAGTGGCTGAAACAAACGCCCGGGACCGGGTTGTCCCTCCTGTCGCCCTGGAGGCAACCGTATCGGCAGGTAGAAAGTGCTTCTAGAGAAAATTTGTCATTTTTGAGGGAACGAAGCTAAAGATGTGATGCGTGGCTGTGTAGCATTGCTGTTCCTGTGGCATGAGAGTAGTAGGAAGACAACGACCACTGAGTACAAGAATCAACATACGTTACCAGACCCACGGCGATTACACCCAATGCACCGTGGGCACGTTCGGCGAGATGAAGGGGTGCATGCCGAAGCCACGGCGATTTTTCCAGTGGCCGCCGCCCCCGAGGTTTATCGACCAAGCGCGGCTAATTCTCGTCCAAGACCAGCTTCGCGGAGAGCACGGAGAACTGTCCGCCTCAGCGCTGGCGAACGTCACGAAATTTTCCGAAGGAGTAGCAGCGAGCAGAAAAGCCGATATCACCGTGAAAGATTTGGAGCTCGGGGTAAGTATTAAAAGTAGTAGTTGTGTTTGTGACTGTCAGTTCTACTATGCATGTATGTGTGCACTCCAACTCCAAGCACGAAGTGAATAATTGGTTGTATGCATTAAGTGGTGCCGACATGAGACTAGCAGAAGCCATATTGAGACAAAGACATCTACTCATTATCTATCAGGGTGCCGGCGGGTACACGGATGAGTACGCACGGAAGCTGTTAGAGTGGCACAAGAAGCCGGACGGAAAAACCATCCCGATTCCAACGGATCAGGATGACATTCACACGTTCGTCATGGACGGTTTGCGCGACGAAATGACCGTGGAAGACGTCGCGTTGCACAGGATTAGGCAGCAGGAGGTATTTTTGCTCAAACGCGGATTGACGCATCGGCCTTGCGACCATCCTGCATGACACTGTGAGCCTTCCTCCATGACTGTCGTGCGTGACCAAATGATGAATCCTAATCTATCAATCAATGTACACTGCACGGCCTTATGCTATAACACGAAAGAAAACTTGCGAAATCTCTCATGCTAAAAGCGCGAATCTATCAATCAATGAAAAACTAATAGGAATTAAATCCTTTGAAAACGCCACTGAAATTAATAGGAATTCGACCTGATCAGCGCCATCAACGTGGGCGGCGTGTTTGTCTTCCTCGGAATGTGCACCATGTAAGATTTTAGGGATGTGTTTGTTGTTAAATTTGAAAAAACATGCGGGTCAGTTGGAGTAAACTTGCACCACTACTAGCTACAGACATTTACGTTTCTTCGTTCCATGAAAATTGACGTGCACGACCGTGCGCGAAAGTATATCAGTAGAAATCTAATCGTATTTTTTCCAGCCTCCTGATTCCGATTTGGTGCATTCCGATGTGGCGGCCGTTCATGAGCAGAATGTGGCACATCATCGACGACGACGATTGGTGCATCCGACGCTACGGTCGCGGAAAGCTCTACGCGTTCTAGAAGAGGAGCAGGGTTTCTTCTTCACGCAGCTCTACTTACTTTCCCCAGAAGACATCAACTTTTAGTACGTAGAAGAAGCCAGGGAAACGGACGTCGGGGAAGTCCGCTTGACGACTTTCAAAAGTTGCGTAGAGTCGACCAGTCAACATCACGTCGACACTCTGTGAGTAGAAAGACGGCGCGAGGAAACAGAATTGATGATGGCAAGTGCAAGAGACGAGAAAGCATTGAACACCCGGAAGAAAAAAACTCCGTGGATACGAATAAAATGCACGAAGGACGAGATGAAAAAACTCACAATCAATACATACCGACCACAAAGGTGTTGAAAGTTCTTGGGAGCCCATTCTTGCCCTTGTGTGGGGAGCTCCTGCTGCTCTCGGACTGGAGTTGTTGTATGTCGAATAAAAGCTGATGTGCTATTTCCTCCAGGGCTTCCATCCCTGCTCCACCTCCTGCGATGTCTTCATTTTGGGGGGGACCGGGCCAGAAGCTCTTAGGGTGTCTTTTTTTCTCGAGAAACGGAGGAGAGCCTTCGTATCAAATTGGCAAAGCGTTCGTCTAGGGGAGATTGATAATGCACACATGAGTGAATCGTTTCTTTGAGAAGTATGAGTGTACAGGGAAAAGTAACGTAAGACGACTGAGAAGAGGCTGGCTGCCCTTTTTGCAAAAGTGCCAAAGTCTTTTTTTTTTCTTGTCTTGGTGGTCTTGTTTCTGTTTTCAGGCTGCAGCTGCGACCTGGGTCGCCCTCCCAGCAAACGTGATGCCTTTACCTCCTTCCAGGGCGGTACTAGAGCACCTGCTGCAGCTGTGTGAGGCAGGTACCGTGTCGTCCCCCCTCTAGGAACGGGAGAGAGGCTTCTAAATGGGGACGGAGCTGCGAAGAATGAGCTAAAGTGGTTGAAGAACGTCACTCGACAAGAAAACTCCACGAGAAGCGGCCAGCAATGACGGTCTCTCCGACGAAAGCCGGCAGCACCGGCAAGCCGATGAAGTCGTATTTCAATGCGGCGCAGGCGAAGGCCGAAACGGGGGGTGGGGCGGCACGGGAGCCAATATCGCTGCTGGAGCAGCTGCGGGACAAGTTATCGTTCAATGGGATGGAATACCAAGGTAATGATGTGCCGACGGATCAAGATTACGTCCAAGTTGTTGTAGTGCTCCGACCGCGTATTTTATTGCATGACCGAGGACGATGTAATTCTTGATTCCCCAAAACTAAGTACTCCTACGTAAATCGTTAAAACCAGATTCCTACGAGCACGTGAAGCCGCTCGCGGACTTTTGGAAGATCCTTTCCCGGCGGTCCACGGGCACGAAGCGCCACGACTTGATCGAAAACCGACGGCTCCAGCTCCCCATGAACATCCCCGACACAATTGTTTTCGACAACAATTTTCCCAAACCGCTCTGGCTGCACACCAACGAGGACGGGGGGTTGCTGCTCAAGAAGTGCGAGGATTTCGAGGTGGGAGACCTGTTCAAACATTTCGAGAAGAACCGCACCGCGGTGCTGCGCACTTACCAAGACGACGTGGACACGAAAAAAAGCGTGAACATCCCCGTGGCCGTGATGAAGACGGCGCAGGGCCGGTGCAACTCGGTGAAGCTCATGTACGGCAACGATTTCCGGGACTTGATGGAGGAGTTTCTGAAGCAGCGCTACGACATGCCCACCACCGTGGTGCAGAAGTACGTGAAGGCCCGGGGCGGGTACAACCACATCATTCGGGTGGTGTGGCGCCGCGACATGCCGATTTTGAAATACATCATCCGGAACCAAATCCCCATGTCGCAGGGCTGCTTCTACGCGAAGTTGTATTCGGGGAACAAAAACAAGAAGCAAGTGAAGGTGAAAGTCCCGGACCGGTCAAAGAAGGGCATTTTACGTGCGAAGTCCCCACCGAAGCCCAGAAGTGAGAAGAACGTCGACGAGAACGAAGAAGACGACGGAAAAAAGGCGGCGGAAGAGGCGGCGAAATTACTCGAGGAAGAGAAGAAAAAGCAGGAAGCCGCGGCGAAGCCGAAAAAGCCCGAATTTGACGAGGAGGGGGTAGTGGACGTGGTGCCGACACGGTCCGAAGCGTACGCAAGCTTGGACCAGGTGGTCAGAAACACGCTGGTTTGGCTCGGAACCGAAGCGGGGCTAGAGTTTGACGAATTCGTCATCGATTTTATCGACGCGGAGGAGGATGAGATCGTGGAAACGATGCAGCTATGCAGTGTAGCAAGGAATTTTTTTCATTAAACCGGACAGAGTACTAGAGCTTGCATCTTCAAAAATGCGTATCTATGATATCTAAGCATGGACAGCGAGAAACGTGTGATACAGCACTGGTTGAAGCGAGTAGAAGTTGAAGTACTAGAAGTCCGAACCCGAAGCAGATTCTACTCTTGCAATGCATAGCAAAAGCGAGAGTCGCTGATTTTAGCCGGGGGAGGAGACGATGATGGAAACAACTCGGCAACGAGTTCCTCTGGAACACGAAAAAACAAGGCGGGATTCCAGCTCGCGGGAGTGTTTGGTCCCAAAGCGGCGAAAAAGAAGGCCAAGGTGGAGAATTTGCAGATGATTCAGGTCCGAGCGTTCAGAATACGACCATCGAAGCGCTTTGGGTACACGATGAAGATAGAACGCCCGCTGGATTCCTTCAAATTCAAGGACAAGTTGGTGCACTCAAAGGTAAGAACTATCAAGCACAAGCGTACGACGTTCAAGTTCTTTTCTTAAAGATTCTGATTTTGCATAATTGAAGTATGCGAGGATCTGATTGCGGTTTGCAGCACAAGGTCAGAAAAACCAGCCCCAAAAGAAATCAAAACACCGGCTCCTCAGTGCGGCGTTTGCGGTTGCAGCTACCTTCCTTCCGAGCTCCCGCACGAGGTCCACACCCTGACTATCCAAAACATGTTCGAGCAAGCCAATCGCTTAGGGCTTCACTTCTCTTGGAACGCAGCCACTCTGGCCGCGACGCAGCGGGACGCAAGCAACTACAGCCTGCACAAGGTCTCCCGGGGGTGTTACGCGCTAATCCAGCAACTGCGGCAGCTGTTCGAGAAAGGGGAGGAATACGCGCAATACTTCCAGGACAAGGAATTTGACGACAATGTGCGAAGTTGCGCGCAGTTGCCGAAGTACTACCCGAACATCAAAGTGAAGAAGGCCAACGAGGAGAACACGCACGACATGCCCGAGACGTTTGAACTGGACCCAGATCTGGTCAGACTCTCCAGAACCAAACCCGTGGAGCCCGTCCACTTGCTCACGTTGCAAACCCTGAACAACGACTACAAACAGATCCGGAAAGTGTACGAGTTCCAGGACCCGATGTTGCGGTACAAAGTAGTCTTCTACTTCAAGCATTGCACGGGCATCCCGGCGCAGTACAAAAACTGCGAAATGGACCTGAAATTCGACATTTTCGACCACGAATGCACCGTTCCTTTGATTACCTGCAAGGACCCGTCCACGGGCATGAATGATCCGGACTACAGTTACCTCCAGGACGAAAGTAAGACCAACCCGGAAAACCAGTTTCGGGCGCCGGAGGGGTCTCTGCTAGGCAGGGCGTTTGCGTTCAAAGCGTTTCACGTGCTCTGCAAAACGCCGAACGGACTCGTGCAGTGGGCGAGGGAGCACCAAAAACTAAAGATTTTCCTCAGGGCGGACGGACAAAACGTCGCGACGGTGAGTAGCACTTTAGTGGTTTGATAATTTGCCAGACATTAGGACACCTGTGATGCACAAAAAAAGTGTTCGACTTGTTATGGTGCCAGTGCTTAGGTTTAGCAGCGCGTCAACAACAGCACTCTTCCTGATGTTTGAAACCACCACCGACAGGTCCACGCCCCGATGCAGAAGCTCGCCCTAGAGAAGTCGTTGATGAAAAGCTTCAAGCTGCCCTTCAAGCAAGGCCCGATCGGCTACACACACTTGGATATCTCACTAGGGGTATTATCTTTTACAAAACCCCTAGCACTTGGCACCTTGCTCTTGAGGATTCTAGTCCCGATGGCTATATTCGCTTGAAGAAACATGCAAATGAAGATATCTTGCGAAAAACAAACGTTGCTCTCCCAGATTATCGGCGGGGACGTGTTTGACGCAATCTACACGCCCAAGCGGAAATACGAGCGGTTTCTCTTCCTCCCCCCGAAGGAGTTTTCCGTACCAGAGCCCCTACCCGACGCTTGGCTGGAATTGTTACTCAATGACGTGGATCCGGGCACGAGGAGACGAGCCGAAGCGCCGGCGCCGGATAGCTTGTCGAGACGGGTGATTGAAAAGATAAGGGTGGAGGACGAAAAGAAAGCGGGAAAACAGTATTTTAGGATATAGGGCTAGTGAGCACGCGATTTTTGAGTTTGACAACTACTTCTGAGCTGCTATGCTCGATGTAGCAATGTAGCAGGCCACTTGCGCCGTGGATTTGCTGTAGAATTGCATGGCAGCTGACGAAGGTCCTACTTCTTTTAAACGAAGAAGCCGCAACTTTTAAGTATTTATTTCCCAGATCCGGACCCGTGATTACCCCAACCGAGGAGCTCGTGATGCCATCCGGTTCCTCGGAATTTGTCATTACCGACGAGGAGAACTTCTTTTCCATGTCCCGCCCCGCCTCGGCTAAAACCTCGTCACGCCCCGGCTCCAGCTCCCAGCCACGACCCGGCTCCGCGAAAGCGGCCTCGAGCTCTCGACCCGGGTCCGGGGTCGTCAAGAGCTCTTCCCGCCCACAGTCTGCCACGTCGAACCAGGCGGGGAATCAGCAGCAGCAGCCCCCGCCGACCGCGATCCCGGACGAAGACGCCCGAGTGGTCTATACGGGGACGAGCAGCAGCTCTTCTTCCACGAATAAACGGAACTATCGTGGTCGATCCGGTTCGAACGCCAGCTCGGGTCGCGGGAGTAACTCCGTTCTATCAAATGTAAAAATGTCTGGCTCTGGAAGAATCATGCTGTTTCTGCATGACACAGAAGGTCTGGCATGGAAGCTCTAGCATCACCGGTTTCGAGAAGCTTCCGCAATGCCGAATCCGCATGACAAATCCCCCACTTTGGTGACAGAAGTGAGCAGCTTTTGCTGCCTATGCATCAGAGATTTTTGTGTGTTCTGAAATGCGCATCACAAGTTCCAGACCCAGACATTTTTACACTTGATACGTTCCCCGGAGACCCCAATCGGCCAACACCATCGTGGAGCAGCAGCAGATGCGGTACTCCTCGATGGAATCCCCGGTCGCAGCTGGCGGTTCGGGGGGAATCGGCATGGTATCAAATGTAAAAATGTCTGGGTCTGGAAACTTGTAATGCTAAAATGTGCATGATGAAAACGCTTCCGAATGCAGTCTGGCATGACAACTTCCCAAAACGCTTTCTCATAGGCAATCCGCATGAGAAACTGCGTTTTGCATGACAAAAGAGGCTGCGACTTTTGTTGGTTATGCAATACAGATTTTCCAGGTATGGAAAGCTAGCATTACAAGTTCCAACCTTCCAGACCCAGACATTTTTACAATCCATACATGGGAAGCAGAAACAATTCTGGGAGAACCCCGGGAGGAGGGCGCAGGCCCGCGAGCGCAAGACCGCCGTCCGCAAGACCGGCGAGCGCCAGTGCCAGGGAACAACAGGACTTCTTCTCGGCGAGAAGAGCCACGGGTGGTGAGCCAGGAGTAGAACAGGAACAGCAGATGGTCTCCTCATTCGGAACAGCAGGAGGACAGATCCGCAGCTCCTCCGCAAAAACTAGTAACAAAGGCGGACATCAGCCTCCGAGCATGAGCATCTTGACCAGCACGGGCGTACCGCAAACCTCCGAGTCAAGGGTTCTCAGTCACTACGAAAACCTCATTTCCGCATTGGATGAAGACGCGCGGGACACGGAGATGCAGGAGTTCGATCCAGATGAGGAAGAAGAAGAGGAGTTAGATGATGGTACGCAAGAAAAAATCACCATACATGCATGAGGCGCATTAGACAGAATATTGAAATTTTTCCAACTACCGATGAAAGCATGGCTGAACTTGTTATGCTGACTTGAATGCGGTGGCGGTCCAGGGCGAAAAAAATTGTCATTCAGTCGTGTTAGCATAATTTGTGCGTCTATGGTGAAAAATTGCTTACTTTGGATAGATGACGACGAAATCGTGCTGGGTGCGAACGACGAGATGGAAATTATCCACACACATCATGCAAACAAATCTCCGCACCACGCGATGCACCAGCACCCGCTGCCCCACGACACGAGCTACGCGCCGGCGCCGGAACCCTTGTTCCTCGAGGGCCAATTACGCGCGCTGCACAACGTCGGCGCGATTGGGGAGAAGTGGTACGTGAATCTGTCGATTTTAGACGGCATGTTCCATCTGGAAAAGGAGACGGAGCTAGTGGTTGGCCCGCGGCTGCGCGAAACGTTCGCCAGACAGGTGGTGGGGCCGCTGGACGACTTGAAGTTTTGCATCAAACTCGACGGGCTGGACACAGAGAGCTTGGCCTACATGCGGAGGGTGCTGGTATGGAAGTGTTTCTATCTGATACTAAATCAATGACGGTGTTTTCGTTCCCTACGAATCTACGCAGTTGCGTGCTGCGGAATTTTAGTTGCGTGACCGCATGCAGATGCACTTAGCTTGCTTCTAGTGCGGCCTACACTTCCTTTCGCGGTAAAAATACGCTATATCAAAAACTCAGCTCCGCGTGAAAGCTTACAAGCACCTCGAGGGAAGCACCAATGCAGCCAGTGGCGGCAAAAAGTCGGGCGATTCGCAGGAGCTCCCGGTCTCCCTCGATATGGCCAACATTTCCGACGTTATCGTCGACAAACGCCACGCGTTCGGCAGCATCGAGTTTGCGGAGCTGAAGCACCACCAGGTCAAGTTCCCGAATGCGCACGTGTTCGGCGCGTTTTACCTGAAACGCAGGCAGGAGCTGGACGCGCAGACGTTGCGGCGGATCAGTTGCAGCCTAACCTGGAACGCGGCGTACAAAAAGTTCGAGCACACCGAGGCAAACCGATGAGGGCGGCGTGGAGGTGGTATTTGCCGTATCGCGAACAAGACAGTGGGAGGGAGTGCGGATAAGATTAGAAAGCTCTCAACATCTCATACAAGATCATGTAAAGCAAAGATGAAATATCAAACCGTAGAATTATGCTTCATCCCAAGAAGTAAGTCGATCCATATTACATTTGACGGGACTGTGAAAAGTCACATGATTCTTTCCATACAGATGCAGGCGCAGCGACACCATACCTGAGGCTACTTCATCATGGTGGTTTTTTATTGAAAAAACATCAAAGACAGCGACAGAAACGAAACTGGCGAGTGCTTTTGACGCAAGAGTCGCATCGTCTTCAGCGACTTGCTTCGTTGTGTGAATGATGGTGCAGATTGAGAATTTGTAGAAACCGAATATGTGTAGGGGTGACTATTCCACCCCGACTTTCACGATCGGAGTCAGAGATCACGAATTTCACAAGAGTCTGAATATAGGTTGCAGAAAGGACTTCCTTGCAGCATATTTGCTGTCGACAGCCCAATGAATTACTCGTAGGTCTAGCGACTCGCATCTGTATTTTTTGTTTGCTTTTTATATTCACCAAGTGAAAGATTGGAGCATCCATAGGCATACCAACTTCTTAGCTAGGAATTCATTTTCAATTGAGAACCTTATTCCGCTAAACGAAAAGAATCAAAAAGCATGTCGACCGGGAGTGCTAGCTCCTCCTCTTCCTCCTCGAGGCTCCCGCCTTCACAATTCCGTCTGCCCTGGGCAAACAAAAACAGTTTCGGAACTACGCAGTCGTTGCAAGACTGCGCGGTCCCAGAAACTCTAACTGAGCATCTCATCATGGAGCATGTTGCTGGCTTCGTGATAAAATACGGCGAAGCAGCAGAGTTCCGGCTGCGGCTAGCAACGGAAAACAGTGCGAACGATGCTGCACGACTCAGCGCGTCATCGAGAAGCAGTGTCAGTGGGAGCAGCTCAACATCTAATGGAAAAGTGGATCACACCGATACCAGCGAGACGACCAGCGCGGACAGCAACAAACACAGCCAGCTCGCGTTTCTGGAGCCCGAGCACCCCTTGCGAAAGTACTACGAGTGGCTAAAGCGGACCAAGGCAACGCTGGAGGAGCGCGCGCCGCACTTACTCCCTCGCGGGTGGAACCTTTGGCGGAAAGTTTTACCGTCAGAATCCATAGTGAATACGCACGTCGAGGTCGTGAACAAAGAGGACCAATCTACTTCTTCGAGCGCTGACGACGCGGAAGATGGGAACATATCGGCGTTTCTCGGAGCTATGATGGGACGAGAGGAAAACACGACGAGAAAGAACAAGCGGCACCGTCGTGCCAGCGCTGGGGAAGACGATGACAGCCACAGCGAAACAACCGGTCGGGAAGGCGGTCGCCGTTCAAAGAAACATGCGAAAACTTTGTCCGCGAGTAAAGCTTCTCGCCCAGCATCTTCCTCGCCGCCAGAAGCGGACGACGTCGGCTCCATGTTCTTTGAGGACTACGAGGATGAAAACAGCCAGGACTGGCACAGCGCTGCGCTGATTTGCGGCGCGAACAAACTGACACCGGAGTTGGAGAAGGCGATTCAGGATATTGGGTGTGCGCTACTCGAGAAGAAAGATCGTCGCTTCGCAGACACCGCGTTGCGACTCAAACTGGACGAGTCGGCTGTTCTCGTGCGAGATGAGAGCGGCGTTTTTATCTCCCTGAGCACAGCAGCGCAAGCAACCCGTGCAGCTGCGAAAGGGTACTTTGATCATGTCATTGGCGTTGTTGCGAAAAAGCTCGATGCCGCGGCACAACAAGGGTCATTGTCGTCATTGGGAGCAGGACCAGAGGACAACTACATGGACAGCTCATCCTCCACCCAGAGTGCACAGGAACGCGAAAACGAGTCCTACCACCCGAGTGCGCAGACCGCTCATTTTCTCGCTAGGGTCGCCCGTAAAATTGTCGAGGAAGACGAGAAACGCGCGAAACGTGCGGAAGCCGTAGAGGATCCGTTTAAGCTGTTTTTGGCCGAGATAGAAGAGGAAGACGGAGAACGGGCAGTTTCATTCAGCGCGGAAGAGGATGTTACCGACATACATTTCAACACTCCTGTCGTGGACGAGCTAGAGCCGATCGGACATGCAGAAGATGCCGCCGCAGTCCTACCAGAGGAACACGCTTTGGAAACTGAAGGAAGTCCACCAGCTGTCATCTCTCAGAATCTGGTGGTATCGGAGAACTTGATTGACGGCCTCCAGGACGAAGATGAAGAGCCTGGCGGGGCCTTCTGCTCAATCGAAGACGAAGAAGTACCGAGCGCAAACGTGGTAGACACGTCCAAAGATAACGGTGTCGCCCAGTTTGGCGACACCAAAAAATCTTCTGTAGACGCGCAGAGTGTGAGCGCCCAGGCAACAGTTTGAAAAGTGAAGAACTTCATTTGGAGCAGCCTGTGGAGGAGATCGAGATACAGCAGTCCGCAGCCGTTTCCAGTGTACGAAACACGGCCTTGGCTTCATCTGCCAGTGTAGTTGCTTCGATTCGTAATGGAGGAGAATCGGTTCCTGTGTTGCCACACGACCGGCAATTGCATCAACATGGGGGAGACAGCGAGCAGATAGGGATCAACCAGAAAGAGCTGCCCAGTACCCGGCTTCATCGGCGTTTGACAGCTACAGGCAGTAAGGGGACCGCACCTGTTCAAAAGAGCGGAAAAAAAACATCGGGTATGTTCGATTACGACAGTGGCAGCTCAGACGAAGACGGCGATGACGCGCTGGCCAAATTTGAAAAGCGATAACGAGTGCGTGGAGCACTGTTTCGTCTCAAAGGCTTCCCGGGTTTTCTTTTCCACATTTGAGTTGTAGTGAAAGACAACATCGCAGCTGTCGTCCTCGCGTATCGCCGTGGTGCCGCAAAGGCACTGTAGTGTTCCGGTTGCAGATACTTATAGGCTCTGCTTCGCAATGGCCCCGTTGTAGTTCCAGTTGGTCAACATCAACATTGGTTCTCTGTTCAGTTTGATTGACCAATTCCACGTCTCCCAAGCGAGCCGGAGCCAAGGAGTACGAAAGATCCTACTAAGATAGTAACACTTCGACAATGTTGGCAGTATGATCTTCACTGTGGATTTTGGATCCTGATACCCAAAGTTCTTCTGCAGCGTAGACACCGACACGACATGCAAAGGATCCATGTAGGACGCTGAAGGCAATAAAGTAGTTAATTCTGATTTTCCCTGTGCACCGTGAAGATTGTAGATTCTGCAGTCGAACGAGATCCGTGATTGTTTTCTTAAGTTATTCGATTCTCATTTCCAGCACTGAAGATCTTCAGCCCCTTTTTTTGCCGCAGAACTGCGTTTCATCTCGCCTTTATTATCCATCACAAGCCCTTCCTCGGCTATTTGATCCTTCCGACGACGCATTGCACATAAAATTTGATTTTTCACCTTCCAATTCCAAACCCTAGTCCTAGTTCGTAGGATTTTTAGAAGTCTTTGTTCTGGTCGTTGTATTCTAGTTTCGTATTTTCACGAACAAGAACACCAGACGACTATTCAGAAAAAACTATCTCCTCGAAGATGAGTTGCGCGGGTGTGGTGAAGTTTTTCAACGTGACGAAGGGCTACGGCTTCATCACGACGGAGCGTGGGGATGTGTTCGTGCATGCCAACGACGTGGCCGGAAACCCGTTGCAGGAGGGCGACGAGGTCTTCTTCGACGAGGTTTTCGATGAGATGAAGCAGAAGATGCGCGCCTCACAGGTTCAGGGCGGCACCGGCTCGCACATGATGAACAAGGGCAAATTTGGCGGTGGCGGTGGCAAGTTCGGTGGCGGCGGCAAGTTCGGCGGAAAGGGCGGTAAAGAAATTGACGTTGTTGATGTTTCTTGCTTGGTCCAATAGAGATTTCTTTATCCAACGATTCTGACTCCAACTTTAGAACCGTGGAAGCTTTCCCATCGCGTAGATGAATTTCAGCAGAGTTGAGCTTTAGTCATCGAGATCTACGACTACTTTCGTTCCGCGCACTATCGACACGCGTACAGAAAACGAGACCCCAAATTTCGTTGAACGCAGGATATGTGGCTGAGTTATGTTACGAATTTCTTCCTTGTTTTCAATTCCATCCCGAACGCAACCAAGAGAAATTTCTACGCACTTCTTGTTGACCATGGCAAAACAATCCAAAAACAGGATACGATGGTGGATATGGCGGAGGTTTCGGCGGCGGCAAGTTCGGGTTTGACAAGGGCTTCGGTGGCAAGGGGTTCGATGACTTCGGCGGCAAGGGCGGGTTCGGCGGCGGCCCGATGTGGTAAAGAGTTTTGTTGACGTCGCTGACGTCGGTGAAGTGCTGCTCTTACCAAGTATACTAGGTGCAGAAGTTGTTGCTGTGTATTGGGTGGTGCTGATCTCCACCCGATGTCTTAGCCAGCTCGTGATATGAGCTTGAGAACGAGTATAATCGCCCCCAGAAGTAGTATTTCTTGAGTCGTTTTTATCGGCACTTACGATCTTTCACTCAACTTTACACTTTACACGTCACATCAAATTTGCTACACTTGTACTTTAGAAAATCACCGTATTCGAACAAAATTTCTTCTTCATGCTTTGTAGTTCAATACTCAGAATGACGAAATAAGACTTCTTTCAACGACTGCGAATTCAAGAAATAAACTTAGAGCAGTAGACTATGTTGAATATGCCTATACCTGGAACAATAGAGGAGTTTAGTACTGGTTTCAACATGAACGAAGTTGTACTATATCACTGTCAGTCGAGCTTCATGCACTATTTTTGAATCCATCTGCTTCTGACCAAATTCGATATAACTACTCACGCACGAAAGTCTATTTCTACTAAAGCATTTTCTTCTAGATGCTCTTGCTCGGGGACCATCATCTGGAGGAAACTACAAAACAAAAACGTAGAGGATGCGGATGGAATTCGAAGATACAAAACTGTATTGCTACACAGCGTTTTTTACGTGGACTGCCTACTCCTCTGGTAGTCCAGCGCAGTCCGTGCTGGATACCAGATGAGGATGACATTCTCACTTCTACATACTAATGCCCAGTCTCCAACTTGAACGAAGCGTGAATGTCACGAGCATCACTCTGGTGCTCTCATCGCAAGGAGCGCAGTAGTTGTTACAGCTCTACTCTATCTCTAGATTCTATCTGATCAGGCTCTCTGTCAGCCTTGGGAGCGCCTTCAGGGACGTCGAAACTCTTGAACTTTCGGCTGCTCTGGCGTGAAGATGTGCTGGCTTAGAGACAATGTAGAAAAGGCTAGATCTAACATGATGAGTTGAAGAAAAGTTCTGCGCCACCGAGTATCGTTACCAAATGCCGAATAGCACCATCTACCTGCTTTCCTGGTCTGAGAGTGAAATGTTGTTTTTCACGGAGGACAGGGAGTAGCGGGATCTTTTATGTTGCCATTGCTTTCTTGAAAAATGTAGTCAATGACTGAGAAGGCGCCAAGGCCGCACGAGGCGCCATGTATGCCGCGAGTGCTCCTGGCAGAACTGCGCTGGAGTAGCGATCGTGTTCTCTGTTGAGTGAAAGAAACGATTCGGTCGCTATGCTATTTCTTCGTGTCCGAAATGGCTTTTCGAAAATCGAAATGCTGGAGGAAGATCGTGAGTATTTGTTGTACCGATGTCGACTATACTCTAATGCATGTTTAGTGAGAACATCATATTGTTGAGAATTTTTCATGCTTCACAAGGCACTCGATCAGCGAGGGACAAATCTTTGAGAAGACGAATTCGAGGTGAGATCGATCGAAGTGCGCGTTCCTGCGGTTTCTCGCATTCAATGCTTGATTCTTTTGGGAAGCCCATGTGTATCTATTGGAAACGTGATATTGAAGATATCTTCGATGCGACAGGACCTCATGATATTTCAATTATCTTGGAGACTTCGCTCAGATAACTTCGACAAAACGCTTTCGTAATTGCTGTCGTTGTAACTGATTTTTGTGTCTTCAAGTGGTAAGGGTCTTGAACACGAAGAGACGTAAGTGCGGGTTTATTTCCCAGCAGAACGTCGTGTGTTTGCGAGATAGTCATAGTGCAGTCCAGTTTCGCAGAAGACCACAATGAACCACTCGCGGCGAGCGATCTTCGCTCGCCTACCGCCGCGTCTTCAGGCATCACACCCCAGACTGCGAGTCCCGACGGCGATATGGTCTCCCGCCGCAGGACCGCTACTGAACAAAGAGGGGACTGCTGCCGGTTCAGCCAGAATAAGTACTTCCCCCTTCGCGGCAACGCCGTCAGCTTCCTCCACATCGAAACGCTGGTTCGCCGCAGTGTCCGCGGTGCCGAAGCCAAGCAGCGACATCTCTTGGGACGACATCGGTTTCGGGCTAAACCACAAGGAAAAGACGAAAATGATTGTCGTCACGGCGAAACTATCGGATAACGGGTGGGAGAAGAGCAAGATCGAGGTAAAGCCGTACGGTCCGCTGTCCCTGGAGCCCTCCGCGACAATCATCAATTACGGGCAAGGACTGTTTGAAGGCGTGAAAGCGTACCGAACCGTGAACGACCGCATCGTGGTTTTCCGCCCCGAGAAAAACTCAGACAGACTGGCGAGCGGGGCGAGAGCGTATTGAATTGATGCACATGATTTTATTAGACCTTGCTTTGACGTCTGCCTCTGGGTAAACTCCTTGTCGCGGATTTGAGTAGTAGTTCTTGTCGTTGTCTGGATGTGCATTGTGATTATTCTGTGTTACATGAACATGATCGAATGACTCCGGTGAGTTTCCAAACTTCACCACAGACTTTCCATGCCGCCGGTCCCGACGGAGTTGTTTCTCGAAGCGGTTGCCGCCTCGGTGACCGAAAACGCGGCGCTTGTCCCCCCACTGGGCAAAGGGTCCCTCTACCTCCGCCCGATTCTCTTTGGGAGCGGGCCGGGGTTGGGCGTGTCACCGTCGACGGAGTATCACTTTTTGATCTACGTTTCCCCGGTCGGCGAGTACTTTAGCGGACCCGCAGCAACGCAAGGGGCGAGAATGAAAATCGAGCGGGATCACTCCAGAGCGGCACATAACGGTACTTTCTCTTCGTGGTGTTTCTTTGCTTTTGCGGTTTTGCCTATCATACAGCGTATGTAGTTTCATGGGGGTCAGCATATCATGAACATGGGTGACTCGTCCCGTAAAAGAAATGCACGAGGAATTTGTTGAGAGGAAGCTACTAACTGTAACTTACAGGGAACGGCGGCACAAAGGCAGCGGGCAACTACGCACCGTGTTTCAAATATCAGAAGCAAGCCAAGGAGGAGGGCTACACCGACATTATTTACATGGACAACTGCAACGGCCAAACCGCAGAAGAGGTCGCGTGCGCAAATCTTTTCGTTGTCACGAAGGACAAGATCTGCACTCCGCCGCTGGGACGGATACTGCCCGGAGTCACGCGGATGACGGTATCGTTTCTGCTATGCTGGATTATTATGAGCTTCACGACTTCCTTTGTGTAAAGTCATGCGTAATACTATGCATGGATCTGCTCCACGATTCAGATTATGGGCACGGTGCCTATCCTAAAACAAACGATTCCTGTTTTTCGCAAATCATTCGTGTTTTAAAGCGAGACAGAAATAATCCGTCGAATGAATCAACACACGACAGATCATGCAGCTCATTCGGGAGATGAAGGACCAACTTACCGGTCGCGAGCTGGTTGAGGGCGACGTCACAATGAAGCACTTTGCAGAGGCCGAAGAGGTGTTTTGCAGCGGCACCGCTGCGGTCATCAGTCCCATTTGCCACGTTGGGGAGAGCGTCGAAGGGAGTAAGCACCAGTACAACTACAAGCCAATGGTAAGAGCCCGACATTCCATCTTGTCATGCTTGATATAACCTGCATCTGCCGTGAAGAAAGTTTATTCGATTGCAACTATCACAATTTTTTTAATTTTTGTTTCCTGCGTCTTCGTCCTTTGGCTTTTCCCAATGTTGAAAGAAGTAACGAACACAATCAAAAGGGCCCCGTCACCACGCTGCTCCGAGAGACGCTAACGGGAATCCAAGCTGAACGACTACCAGATGCGCATAATTGGCTTCGCAACCCCTTCGACTTGGACGCTTTCCGGCGCGTGTGAGATATTAATTCTGCATTTGTCGTGTTTACTACGTCGCGTCTTCCAATGTTGTCAACTCGTAAACTTTTTCATAAAGAGCGAAAAACTTTTCGCGGCTACAAAGTGACCATTTGACACCTCGCTTTTTGGAATGTAGTGTTACCCTAGAGTTTTTCAAATTCAACTGTGGATCGTGCATTTTTCATACCCTTTATTAAGTAGCGTGGACCAGCACTATTTGGTTTCTGTTGATTTTGAGTTGCGCCATCCACTTGTTTCGTGTACGATTAATTTTTTCAACTTTCTCGATCTTCGGTACTCATCGAAGCGCAGTTTATTTACAAGAACCAACTTGATGTCGCTGTATAAAACAAGTAGTTGCTTGCCGACTCATCTCGACAGGCTTGCTACTTCTTGTGTAAAGTGTAATATATTCATACATTTTATTTCAACACTGAGACTGATCCGTTCTTGTGCAATCATTCATTTTATTCTGCAGTTTTTTACTCACACGTGTGGTCTTGGTCTCCTCTCCATTCTCATTCATAGGCAGTTTAGGCATAGGCTCGACTTCTGCCTGGCCAAGGCATCTTGTAGTGGGCGAAACCTTTCCTACCAGACGAGGCAAGAAGAGCGGTGCGCACTACGCGCGGAAATGACAAAAACTGCAAAACTCTCATCTACGGAAGTGTATGCGTTTGGAATCTGTCGGCATGGGCAAGGATGTTTATCTTCTACGATTCTTGTTGTGTTGTAAACAGAGAGACATCAGTTACAAAGAAGATTCATGCATCACTAGTCCACACAAGCGGAAGCGCCGAGCGGGCAGCGACAACGAACCAACTCGCTATTGTGGCTCTCGGCACGGCCGCTTCCAGAAGTACACATTGAAGATATGTATCCTTGCCGTGCTGCCTCCGCATTTTCCGTGCATAGGACACTCTCCAGGGATGCTAGCGGCAGGAACCCTTCCCTACCCGAGCGAACCGACGACAAGGACATACTCTCACTGCTGGCGCAGCAGAAGGCCCAGGAGAAACAGGCTGCCGCTGCGGACCAACGGGCAGAGGACAAAAAACCAGCGGCAGTGAAGAAGGAACCCGTGTCGGCTTCAAGCTAGAAACGGTCCTCCCGTCGGTGGAAAAGTCGTGCTATATCTCGCACTCCATGTTGTTGATGTAAGTATCTTGCGCTTGCGCAGCACATCAGCCTAATAGAGTAGCAGTACATTAGTCCGCTCGAAATCGAGTCGAAGACACCAAGTTTTGAATTTGAGAAGTTTTGTCATAGATCTGATCAGTACAACAACTCCGCTTCAGTGCCACTGGGTAGTGACCGCCACATCCACTGCGCCACGCATCAAGTACATAACTACCTACCTACAGAGCCACAATTCAAAGAATGTAAAAACAAAACTCTGTTGTCCCTATCACGGGATGCAGATTGATCCATCGTATAAGTTTTACCCGCCCTATTGACGATGTGTATTAAATCCTTTTCCTTCCTCTACAACAACGCCATCAGACCGCGTATTGATTTTCTATGTGTGACTGGGACAGAAGACGCAGTGCCCCCCTGGGCCAGGCCGTTTTTACCGTTTCGTCGGGTAAAACTCAACTCCATACCACAAAGATTCGTTTCGAATTTCCACTTACTTACATCGCTTCTAGTAGCTCAATCGGCCAACAACAACGTAGGAAGAGGAACCATTGCTATAAAAATGAAAACAACGTACTTACATCTTTACTAAACGGGCTCACTCCCTCGATGAAAGCAAGAATCCTCAAAGAACTTTACTTTAGCTTTCCCTTCCACTTCGTATTAGCCTTTCTTTGGCTGCACTACAGCCACGGTCAATTTACACGAACTGAATGTCGCAGATGAAAGAAACAAGAATGATGAGCTTCCTTTGAAAAAGTGCTTCCCTGCTGTAGATATGCTTGGGAACGTAAAAATATAGTGCTTTGTTAATGTCGCGCTTGGCCGCTTCGGCACCAACGCGTTCCTTACGGGATAGATTCCAAGTTCTTCCCTACGTGTCTTCGTTTTTTTGTGGCAAGTGCTTCAGGAGGTCCGTTTTTTCATGTCGCTCCGCATGCAGGTGGGCCGACGTTTTCTTTTTGCGGAGAGATCTGTAGCGATGAAGAGAGCCTGGAGGCAAAAAAAGAGAGATAGCATGTTTATGCTCCGTTTTGAATCATATAGCGCGATTGTTTTAAAGATAAACGGTGGAGTGAAATTGTTTTCGTTAACGATTAAGCCCAATTCAGTACTATCATGTTGGAGTTCATCAAGCCAGCCGGGTGCTTCGGGTCGTCATCTCCCCTAGTGGAGAGCACTTCGTCCGACGACCAGCAGGCGAGCAAAACTTCTCCTGGAATCAACACTTCGAGTCGTGCAAACGAGCATTACGAGGTGTATTCCCTCCCGCCGATCGACGCGGAGAAGGGTTTGTCCGCGTATGTCGGCATCTGCAATTGGTACAAGGCAGAAGATCTACAGCCGATTTTCTCCACGACCGGCGCTGGTGCTGATGGAAATTATGCTAGTGGTGATAGTACAACTCCCTTGATCAGTGCCGTCAAGCAGGCGACGAAGGATCTGATAACGCGCTACCCCACGTTGGCAGGCCGGATACGGAAGAAGCGAGTTAATTCATCTTCATCTGCTCCAGCTGCGGGTCAATCTCAATCGCAATCCTCAAAAACCTTTTTTCCAAGTCTCAGCACCTATTTGAAGCAGAACGTTCTGAAAACGGAAAATTTGGAATTGGTTCTAGACGAGAAGACCGCGTCCGTGGGATTTCTCGCGTTTCTACAGATCGACAAAGCGGTGATCAATGAGGAAACTTTGAAGGACTGCTTGAGCACAAACACCGGCATCACGCGGGACGCTTTCCTGAAAGCGACGGCGACGAAGCGAGATCCAGGCGGGTTTTTTCCCTACATGAGCAACGACGTTGTGGATCGAGAGGACATTCCGCTGGTTTACGTCGTTATGGGCAAAACCGAAGACGGAAAGTTTTTTGGAATTACCTTGCTGGTACGATAAAAAAATCTACCTTCACTGCTTCTGCTGTTCGTGCCGAGAAGCTCTTTGTCATTGTAATTCCGGTGGCGCAGCCTTCCAGCATTAGAGATCTTGTTATTTCTTTTTGAAATTATCATGCAGTAATTTCACGATGACGACTACGACATGATGCAAACGGAAACGCGCATGATCTTAAGCAACACCATACTGCTCATCAAATGAATTGCAACACTGTCTCATATTGACCCGCCTGCTAGGTCAACCACTACATTTGCGACGGCAGTAGCTATTTCCGCCTGTTAAAAGAGTTCGACGAGCTGCTCTGGACGACCACAAGCAGGAGCCAAACCGCAGCAAAAAGTGCCACGCCGGCTACAAGCACTGTCCCCCGGCTCCACTTCTTCAGCTGCCATCCGGTGGGGAATCTTTTGCTAGACAAGTGCATAGCATCGGAAGACCACGACGGCGAAACAGCAACTCCAACGAAGGACAAGCCTGGCTCTTTACGTTCTTCTTCTTGCAGCCTGGCCCCGAAACTCCCGGCCGGCTTGGATTTTCTGTGCGATTTTGCGTTGGCGCAGGTCCGCGACCCGGAGGACTACCGGTGCGTGCTGATCAAGCTGGACGACCAAGATTTAGCGAAAATCAAAAAGCTCGCGGAGGCGTCGAAGAGCGATCCGAAGACGATTATCTCCACCAACGATGCCTTGTTCGCGCTCTCCTTGGAGGAGGACACGAACCCGGCGGAAACGGTCGCGATCGCGTTCCCCATGGACCAACGAGGCGTCTACCCCGAACTGTCCGACATGCTCGGGAACGCGACGCGCACGGTGCGGAAAAATCTTAAGAAGGGCGACTTGAAGACCGTCGAATCGATCCGGGCCGCGGTGAAAAACCGCCCGAGTGACCCTTTGTATGTGTTTCAAGATTTGCTGAAGCCGCTGCTGTTCACCGCCGGTGCCGGGTTACTGCAGAAAATTTCCCGGCTGCTCATGTGTGGCAAGACGAACAATGGAGTAGAGAGGTCTGCCTTCCCGATTCCGACGGGACGTAGTACCTCCTCGTCCAGCTCATCTTGCTGCAAACTGCCTGTCACTCTGCAGCACGTTTCCTGGGTGAAAGTGCAGTATTTTCCGAAGAATTGCCTGTGTCAAAAGCCCATCCAGCTAGACAACGACCCGAGGCTGGTGCTCAGGAAGGTGCACCACCACGGATCCTTATTCACCCAATTTCAGCAGAAAAAATTATCCGGAGAGAAAACAGGTGCGGAAATAAACTTGTACACGCTGCGGTTCTGCCACCGGAAGGAAGTGGTAGAGAAATTGCTGCGGAAATTGGAAAAGATAAAGGACGTTCGTGGTGGTAGTGATGGTGAGAAAAATCAGTGGTATGTCGATATCAACTGAAGATCTTATTGTCCAGGAACAGTATGAGAAGCAGCTCTAGCCATATTTTGCGTTTCGATGGTTGTGCATATGAGTTGATGTCTTCTTCATGTTCATAGTCGTAATGGATGATCTTCTACAACATGATCACGCAGAAGTTTTCGCGCTCACTGCAAGGGGACAACAGCTACTTTCGAGTGAGTATGAGCTTCTTGCAAGAACATGAGAAGAGTTTGCAGAAACAAACTGCAGATCATTGAAAGTTCCAACGACAACAAGAAGCCGCGCAGTCGAAATTTCGTGAATATTTTTTCTCCTTGTCGCCGGTGCTTGTTCGTCGTCAAAATTTCGCTGCTATTTATTAGATAGCAGTCTCCGTCGTGTGTGTCTCTGTCTCTGTAGGCTCAATAGAGTTTTCTTCTTCCACCTGGTCGTGGTCGTTTCACGAAACATCGGTGTCAGCTCGGTCGTTCGCCTTCGCCTTTGCTGCCCGCATTATTTCAACAGTTAACTATGTAGTGTCATATCAGGCACATCATCGGTGAATCGTCCTTCGTGCAGGTGCAGCCTTATTTTCAGCAGTCGGTTTCGTGTGCTACACTCGTTCGCGCCGTCACTAGGTACCGTGTCACTCGTTCAACCGTATTGTCACTCGCCGTAGCCGCGTGAATGTTCGTCCGTGTTTCGTTGCAGGACAGAACAACCTGGAAGCTATGCCGGGTCTAGTTTTTAGGTTATTTTGTCTAGTCTTTGATTTCTCACTACCATCATTCTCAATGCCACGTTTTGGGCTAAAGACTGAGTGAACCCACTTCGGTGGAGCGGATTCTACCGAACGAATCGGACTTGAATTCGAATCAAAAGGGTTCGAAAAAAAAAAAAAAATGTCAATCAGGCCGAGGTGAGATGCATGAGAAAAATCTAAAAATTTGTATTGTTAGAAGGAAAAACTAGTACGTAAGAGACTGATAACTTAGACAGGGTTTAGGGTTCGACGTGTGCTCCCGTCTGGCGCGTGAAGTTATTACATTGGCCAGTAAAAGACTTTCGGTGGGCCTGCCAGGGTTGGGCTATTTCCCCGTCCCCCCTGTAAGCATGATGATCTTGAGCCCGGGGTATGTATGACACGAGGGAGGGGTGCAGGTCCATCGCTAGCCGCCTCTACTATAGCAGTATGCGTGGTCAAGTCTAGCTCATGAAAGCACTCGCCGGAGCTCTTACAGCCCCGAGTACGCCCCCCACTCCATGACTCCATGACTAGTGCGACGTTTTGACGTCCATATTACAGCACCGACGCGTGACCCCGCCGGTCGTCTGGGACGTGCAGCCCGAAACAGCGAAGACTTCGGGGATAGTAGTGCACTGCTGCATGGAATCCGGCGCAGCGCTAGCGACCTGGGGCCAGGAGTATCAATTTGCGTACAGGTGTACGGAATACACCGACTTCCCGGACAAACAAGCACGGTGCCGCCTGCGGTGCATTGCCAGCTGCGTCGCAGTACTGCGCTGGTATTTGGGAGCGGATCCCGTGTTATTCCGCATGAGACCGCAGCTCACGATAGTAGGGCTCGAGGCGACCGCTAAGCTGCAGGAAACGGGTATCTACAGGGAAATGCGGCGGATGATATTCCGATGGCCGGCGACGGTCTACCTCTTTGCGAAAAATGACTATGAAAATATGCCGCATTGTGCAGAGCCGGTTTACCAAGCTGGGGCTCTATGCGTGGAGCTCGCGGACCGTGACAGCCACAGCGAGAACCTTTTCCCGGTGCGCAAATTTGAAAAAAGCCCCTTCAGCCTCCGCCAGGTGACAGGGTGCGTAACCCGGCTGGAAATGCAGCAAAAAATCCAGGATGCATTGAAACCGCTGGTGGACGAATGGCGAAAAAGCCAGCTGCAGGGGCAGCCGCCGCAAGATGCCAACGGCCCGGCACCGATGGAGGTGGACCAGGAGGGGGCACAGGCGTAAAGGATGGAAATGGTACAGCTGATTCGGTAGTGGCAGCCCGAGCACGCAAAGCATGACCGATATGGCAGGTCTATGATCTTTAGAAAGCGGAAAAAGCGCTGCGTGAAAGTGAGAAGAAGAAGAGGATTAAAAGACGATGACGATGAGTAGAAAAAGAATGTTGATAACAGCTGCGAGTTTCCTCTGTTTGTTTTTTCTGAAAGTGGATGTGTTGCGAATGCGATGATTCGAGTTTGATACTGAAGCTCGACAGATGATGATGCTGATGAAGCTCGACAGATGATGTTGCGAATGCGATGATTCGATAGATGATGATACTGAAGCTTGTCCCTCGTTCAGAGACCTCTGCTCCAATGAAGGCCCAGAAAAATAAGATCAGATGCCAGCAGGGATGATCTCGCCAGATCATGGCCCGACTCAAAGCGGGAAAACGCGAAACACGACTAAACGGGCACAAGTGGCGCCGTGGGCTTTGATGTTAGTAGAGGAAGGCGGATGTGGCTAGAAGAATAGTTTTCTTTTTTGTTAGAATTCCACCGAGCTGCCACACCGTGTCCCACAGTTTACGACTAAAAACCTGTGATCTCCATACATGATCATGGTGCTTTTTATTGTTTTTCTGGCTGTTTTACACCTGTTCCGACGACTTTGCAGAAGCAGAATCGATGGATTATAGTCGTAAACTGCCAGCAGGAGGATCATGATGCCCCAATCCCGCCGACCTAATTCCATGCTTTCTGGCTCTTAAGCGGTTATTGAGTTCAGGGATCTTAAGCGGTTATGAATACAGCCTCTGGCTCGCCTAGGCAGCTCGTGCAGTGCCGCCGAAGCTTTTGCGAAATTGTTTTTGAAGAAGGCCCGACCTTGAAGCTCTGTGTCTGTGACTCGATTAGGCAAGAAAAAGCTTTCATAGATCCAGACGCGACGAGAAAGGGCGTGCTTATATGGAAAAAAGAATGCTGCTAGATGATGAAGAGCGTGATGATGTTTCCCCGGTCCATGGCATAAGAGGCTTGAAAATATTATCATTACCCCGGCGCGTAGCCGGGGGATCAATAAAAAATAAATATCAGGTTTCCGACTGGGCCCCGGTAGAACTCGCTTGATACCCGGACAAGTAATCCTTACCGCGGAAACAGATGTGAGACGGCACATCGACCGGGAGACGAAGGGAGCGCGCGGCCAAACGGGAAAAGGATACCGATTTATATGATTTTGTTATGCGCAGGACGTAGTGGCTGTTTTTCAATCTCAAGTTTATTACTTTGCATTGATCGATGTGAAATATGAATATCAAAAATCAAAACAGTAGGCAGATATAGTAGTTGTAGGATGAGTTTCGTCTTCTATTCAAACGGCAGCACTTAGGTGCTGTTTTGCGGAAAAAAAACTCTATCTCAGGCGCGCGGGAGGTGATGACTTGTCGCCGGCGACGCGGCGGCTTTACGCTGCAAGCAGGATGACGAGATAGACGGCCGATAAAAACATGAGCACTATCGGCGGCGCCACACACATGGAGCGCAAGCGGAGAACTACCCGGGGAACCGGAGCGACAGCCAAAGCCAAAGCAAACGGGGCCGCGCCACCCTTGCGGGCGATTTATGCGGCATGCCGGCGGAGGTGCCCGGAGTGGTCTTGGCAGAAGATGCCCCGGGGGTACGCAGACGACCCCTAGGCAGCGATGCGGTGTGCTGCGTTCTCTAGGAAGAAAACGCGCTTGAGGTTGAGGAAGCTGTGAGCAGCAAGGGTTCGTGGCGGAAAACCAAAAAGACAGCTCGTGCGAGAAAGTGAAAAGAAACACGTGACAGAAGTTGAGACAGAGAGGTGAACGTGAAGGGGTTTGGCGATAGCTCTAGTAAAAGTTAAAAAAAAAAGGGAAAAAAAGTAGTACTAGTGTAGCGCCCGGCGGTGAAGAAATTTTTAGCTCCCCTGGTGCTCTAGGGATTTAACCTTACATAGCACACCGACCGGTAGTACCACTACAAAAAAGGGATGTGTAACTTATGCCCAAAGAGGCTTATTATAGTCCATCCCTCGCACTGCTGTTGCGCCAGCAGATGCGGCGACAGGCGTGGCGTTCGCGGGGACCTCATGGCGAGGCTAGTTAATTTTGCATGGCGGTCTGCGTGACTGCATTGCCGTGGCCGCCACCTTAGGCCTGCTCGTGTAGTACATTCCGCGGAGCGCCCACCTTCGACGACCTACAAATATTCGTAGCGCGGAAGCCCACTGTGCGGATCAGTGGCACTAGTAGCGCCCTAGACACCTCGGCCAAAAAGCAAGAAGGTGGTAAAATTTTCGTTCTACATAGTGTCACAGTACAGCAGTTCAAGTAGATCAAAAAGTTTCCGTACGAAAAACAACAAACAGCTAGATTGTAAATTCCCATCGGCGAGTCCAGTGCGCAGCGGGCTGTCCCCACCAGTGCGCGAGTATATCTCCACTAGGAGAAAGAAGCGTCCGTGTGGGCCGGGCAGTTTGCACGTATGTGGGAAGTTAGATGGAGGGGTTCAGGGTAGACAAAAGACGAAAAGAAGAAGATCAAAATGATCCAGGCCGAGGTGTAGTTGCATGCACATGGGAACTTGCATTAGACGAATAGTAAAAAATAAGTGCTTGATGACTTAGACAGGGTTTTAGGGTAATCAGCCGGTGCTCTGGTTGCGGCGCGTGAAGCTTTAGCATCGGCCAGTATAAGACTTTCGATGTGCTTGTCGGGTTTCGTTCAATGGCCAATATCCCCGCCCCACCCAATAAGCATGCTCATACGGCCCGGGAAAATTGTATTCAGGGGGGGGTACAAGCATTATCGTTAGCCGCCTCTACTAGAATAGTATGCGTGGTCGAGCTCTAGTTCATGAAAAAGTCGGCTGCACTCTTAAAGTTCCGACACGCCAAACCCCGTCCGTCCGTCCGTCAGATTTCCAATCCAATCCAATCTATGGTGTATTGGTTTCATCCATGTCTTCGCGCTAACTCGTTTTATACGATTTCCAGTACCAGTTGTGCAGTTCTTTGAACTTCAAAAACACGACGTCAGGTTTCCCCTGCCTACGATTATCCGTCTATTTCCCCACCTCCTCTCCTGAGTCTCGAAGTTATGAACTTGAGTCTTGATGTCAAATGGATACAACACCAGCAATTGTTAGTCACCCTCACGACCCCTGCAGTTTCAATGAAGATGATGAATTAACCTGCAAAATCATCTATCACCAACAACACAACCCACATCACCTGGCGTCCCACGGTCAACCCTAAACCCTCTATTTCACCCATCTAAAAAAAGAAATGCACCCCACCGCTTGGCACCAGTTTCTCCGCAAGTCCCAGGTGGCCGGGAACGACATCAATACGAACGGCAACGGGCCCCCCAATTCTGCTTCCTCCTCGGGCACCGACCAAGCGGGATGGCAGAAGGAACGACTGGAAGTCCCAAAGCGGAAAACCGGGCCGAGCATGCTGGAACTGCAGGGCCGCAAACCGCGGAGTTCCAGCGTGGAGGTGCGGTCCGCCCTGTTTCCCGAGGACAACTTGAACCTGCGGCGGAAAAGTGCGACGGCACAACGCCGTCCCCGTCGAAGATCTGGCGATTTGTCTTACGGGATCATGGAGTATGATCCAAATGAAGTAGATCTTTACGAGAAGGCGAAGACTTTACAGATGAATCAAAATTATCCAGAACAAAAGAAGCCGAAGAAGCAAGCCGTCGTGGTCCAGCCGGAGGGGGAGACGAAGTACTACTTCCCGGACTGGTTCGCCGGGCAGAGCAGCTCCAACTCGAGTGGGGAAGAGGTTCTTGCTGCGAGTAGAAACACCGCAACTCCTGTGGGGCTTAACAGTCCACCCTTCGTTGTCGAACCAGCCTTGGCGGCGGACAGAACTCCTCCGCCGCCTCTCAGCCCGGACAACACGAACGCTTTCCGCAGCGCGAAAGAGATCATCCGAGAGAAGGAAAACAAGATGAAACTTGTGTTGCAGCAGCAGAAAGTTCTGTCCGCTTTTCAAACATCAAAGTCCACAGCTTTAGACAAGGAGAAAAAGCAGAAAGAAGTCGCGGAGAAGCTCGCGAAGAAAGCCGCGCAATCCGCAGTTTTGTCGGCGCGCAAGAGCTTCGGCGGGATGGCAGCAGCCGTCGCAGAGCAAGCGAAGTTAAAGCGCGTTCAGGAGGCCGCGAAAACTTCTGCCACAGGAGCAGTCGGTGGGAACAAAAGTACAGGAACATCAAACAACACTGACAATACCTTTGATCTCTACTCACCTGAGGCTATGGTGAAAGCTGCTGCTGTGGTGCCGACAGCGCGAGACGAGAAGAATGAGCTCACGCAGAGGGAAAGCCAAAGCTTTGAAGAGTTTGCGGGGCGAATCAGGAAAAAAAAAGGGTGGAACACTGTCCGAAAGGAGGTTCTGCCCGCGACGTCAATGTTGGCAAGATTGAGGAACCTCAAAAGCGACCGGAAGTTGACAAAGCTTTTGTCTGAAGAGCGCGACCTCCAGGGCCGCGACCATGGCGAGGGCTACGAGTCTTTTCCCATGCCCGGGCAGCTGTATCCTAGCGCTGGCATCGGAGTGGCTGGCGTTCCCGTTCCGCCGAGGCTGTCTGCCGCGGAAAACGCCAGAAATAGCCAGTTTCAACAAACCTACGAGGAGCCACAAGCTGGCCGCCAGAGCCACAACAGAATCATCAGAGATGCTTCTATTCAAGAAGAGGAAAATAGTAGTCCTACGACGGAAACGAGAAGTACAGCTCGTATGTCCGGCAGCGCTATCGAGCGGAAAACGCGACTGTCAAATACGCTGCAGCCCGCATCTGCCCGTGCTAGCTTGGATTATACGGGAAATAACACGGTAACAGACCATCAAGTAAGGGGCGCATCAGTACGCAGCAGTGACTTTGACTTTCCTGTGAGCCCTCGCTCTTCGAACAGAGCCACTCAAGTTACGGACGATCCGGTGTTTCAGGTGAGCTTTTGGGAGGGTATCCGGGAGAAGTTACGCACGGGAAATTTGAGCAAAGAGTTGAAACGCACGATGACGCCGCCATTAAGCCCGGATGTTGCCACAAGGGCTAGTGCTGCAGAGAGAGAGGCTGGGACATCAATTCGGGGCGAGGTAGTACGAGGAAGTGGAAGGAGCATTAATGGCACAACTGGGCCTATGCCTATGGCGGGACAAGATGAGTCTACTTCCGGTAAGGCCGCAAGGAGAAGCAGTAGAATCAGTCGTGATGGAGGTGCATCAGCTGCACCGCAAGAACGAGAAGCTCAACCCTCAAACAAAAAGATCTCCACGACATCTTCCGTTTCAGACGCGGTGTCTGCAGCTTTGCTCCCTCCGAAAGCCAAGCAGGCGCACGGCGGAAAAAGGGGCAGCCGGACCGCGAGAGAAAGACCTGTCAAAAAGGATAGAAGGCGAGAAGATGATGTTCTTGAGAACTTTGACAGCGCGTCCGCCACCTCCGCATCGTCGTCCTCGTTTGCTGCAAGTGGCTCTAGTACAACGTCAATTCCCGTCGCACGGCCCGGAGATGTTGAAACGACATGGCGACAGAAGATTTCGAACGAGATCACCAAAGATGCCAAGATGCTCTACGAATGGACCAGCAAGGCCATGCAGAATGTCACCGCAAAAGTGGCGGTGATTCACGAAGAAAGGAGGTCGAAGGAGTCAACGAGTGCGGCGGATGAGTTGCAAGTTGCGGTTGATAGGGATGACGCAGTCGTAGAGGTGGAAAATTCCGTCGCGAATAATAACGCAACGAAAGCCAAAACTACAGCAGCTGATGGAGTTGCACCGCGAAGCGGAGCGGCCACTTCCGCTCTGCAGGCCTTAATGAACAAATATTTGACCAGTCCTGCTGCAACAGAACAACAACAAAACCAAAACGAAAACACTCTTGTCGTGGAAGACGATAACAAGCAACGGCGAAGCACTGCTTGGACGGCGGCAAAGGCGAAAGCCATGGGCGCGGTGGACACGCTGCCCGGGCTGCGGGATTCTGCAAGCAATTTGACCTCGGTGGAGAAACTGCGAGGTGGACCCAACCGCGCTAGTGCTGCACAAGCTCCAGTGGAAAGAAGTAGTACGAATTCGAATGGATCTGCTCCTGGTCGTAGCAGTTCTCCATCCAGCACTGATGTGTCCCCTTCCAAAGTGCGCGCAATGATGCTTCTGTCCAAAATAGCCTCGAGGATGGACGGAGAGAAGATCGATAACGAGGTTGTTGTTGATAATGATACTCCACAAGAAAAACGACTCACCTCTTCTCCTGGTGCATCCGCCGAGCGTGTTTCGCGAAATGAGCAGGTGGAGAGGTTGTTGCCATCAAACGCGAGAACTTCTCAAGAAAACGAGATAGTTGCCGGGATGAACGATGAAGATGATGAAGACGTCGACCGCGTCTCCGAAGAGCCGCTGGACCAACAAGTCAACCCACTGCAGGCTTTGATGCAGAAGTACAAGGTCGCGAAGGCAGCCTCGGCGATACCGGGGTCCTTGCCCGCAACAACAGTGCCAGTATCATCTTCTGCACAACAAGAAACATCCCCACAGGACCCCGACGTCGACCCGGCGAGCGCAGCGGCCTTCGACAGGAGCCCGAAGAACTCGTCATATCCTGCGGACAACGAGGAGAACCTGTACGACCTGGAGGTGGGCAGTCTCCCCAGCAGACGTCTCGGGACTAGTCTCGTGACCTCTGAATCTGTCCTGGTAGACATCCAGCCGAAGGACAACGAGGATTTTGTCCTTGTGAAGAAACGCCTTGCGCCGGACTGGGTCTCGAGCAACGGCACCACGGCGGCGGAAGTGAACCGAATTCTCGATTTAGCCGACGAAAAGGAAGAGCGGGAGGCCATAGAAGCGGCGAAAGAACTCCTTTTATTGAAGAAGAACAGCACAGCCTACAACATTCTTGCAGCAGCAAGTGCTGGTGCTACGGAAAATAAAAGCACGACGCCGAAGAAAAAACACCGCTCGCGAGAAGATTTCTCCCCTTTCAAACGCACGAGTGGAGTCGCCGATGTTGTGGGAGATGATGAAGAACGAGGAGAAGGCGCGGAAGCTCCTGCTCCTGCAGAGGAAACTGATCCAGAGGCAGGGACAGAAAATATCGTAGCAGCAACGACAAGGCAAGGCAAGAAGTACGGCCAAAATGTTTATTACCCAACCAATCAGCCACTGGTCCAGCCCGCCGGCTTTGAGTACAATCTGACAGCTGCCCGGGCGAAGCAAAAGGACTTTCAGCGGAAGGTCGTGTATGAAAATCTCTTATCCACCTCATCGGATGACGCAGGTGAAGGTCGTAGTGCTAGCAATTCCAGCAGCACGTCGGCTACGGATCACGACAGACAAAGAGACAAAACAATCCTTCTCGATAAATACTACGACAATCAATCTTACCCGATCATTTACAACGGAGAGACGAAGTATTCCAACAAGTCTACACGCGGCCGCACTGTGGAAAGCAAGCGGTCCCGCTCGCCAGAGCAAGAAAGTAGTGCGAAAGAGGATTATTTCTTGCGGAAACTGAAAGAAGTAGAAGACCAGTACGAACGAACGCACTCGCCCTTCTCACGCATGGTGCCCGGGAAGTCGCCGAAAAACCTGCATCGAAAACTAAATGCGGACAGGAGAACGCACGTAGAAAACCTTCTCTACCCAGGCTTCGACGTGCATGGGAAAAAGAAGAACAACAAACCCGGTGACGGCACAGAGAGCCCTAATATCAAAAGCAGGCCCTTTGAATCAGAAAGCGGGAGCCTAAATCTTTTCGGTAGGACGCCTGGGGCATGGTCGTACGAAGAAGAGGGTCGTGAAGCCGGTGTGCTCCAGGACGCAGTAGACGGGATTGCCCTTACCGGGAAGATCACGGACAGGAAGACGACGAGGAGGAGCCTGATGAAGAAAAAGCAGGACAATAGATATAGCAGCCTGTATGTTGACGGTGAAATAAAACCTGGCCGTCAAAGCAGTGCCACTTCGGTGGACACAACAGTAGCAGTACTAGAGCAGCAAGCAACCACACAGATCGCGAAAAGCGACTCTCTGAACGTCATTGCGGGGATTCTTGGAACTGAGAATGGGAACGACGAGGAGGATCACGATTGGGAAAAGCACATCCCGGAGTTAGAAAACCTCGTATCAAGCTTGTCCGAAGATGACCCAGCACTGAAAGTGGTTTTGTCAATGCTGCAAAACGCGCGGGCTGTGGTGGCGGAGGAGGAGGAAGTGGAGGAAGATGTGGACGAGGGCTGAAAATAGTGCTGCAACTGCAAGGCAAGAAAGCTCTAGACGACCTCGAGACAGCTGATGAATTCTACTTTCGGGTCGGTGTGGTTCTTCGAGAAAAGAAAGAAGGTAGGAGGTGATTGATGTGTGCCGTGACTGTCAGTGACCAGGTTCTTGAGTTTCTTTGAGTATGTGCAACTATGTAGCCCCTTGTACGAACATGAATCCATATGTTTTTGGGCGCAACTTGCTGGATTGGCTCCGTAGAAGAAGTTTTTGCTGGCGTTGTCAGTACGAAATTCAACTTGATTTCCCGCCTCAGAGGGCACACTCGCGGACAATACCATGCGTGTTTCGTGCTTTGTTCGATGTTCTCTTCGTCTCGGCAGTCAACACGACCGCTTTGCTCATTTTTTCCTCCTATGCAAAAGCAACAAATTATTTCGCCGGTGCAAGCTGCATTTGGTTTATATTTCTACGTATTTGCTTGGGGTTGGGACAGATGAAACCATCTGCAGGATCTTGATCTTCACTGTGTTAAACAATTTCTGCCCTGGCTCTAGTAGAGTACCTTCGGACTTCCTGCCGCCCTACGGCGGATCATGATTCTTTTTCGAAGGAAAAGAAATTCCAAGTTTTTTGTCGATCCCGATTATGTCCTCAAGAAGCAAGAAATCGGTTATTTCCCTCGGGTCTGGTCGACATTCTGGTTCCATTTTCGAACTTCAGCAAGCTCTGCTTGTGGATCTGGAAACGAGGAACAACATCATGGCAATCGAAATTCTTCCCCAACTACAGTTCCCACGTTCATCGACCATTACGCCGTCCTCGGTTTACCCGGCCCCTTTCCGAGAGAAACGTCACAGAAAACCGCTGACACCGCAATCAAAACGGCGTACTTTCGAAAGGCGAAGCAGTGCCACCCAGATGCGAAAGGAAATAGAGAAGGCGACGCAGCCGGGGCATCCGCACGATCAGCCCCTTCGGCTAGTGCGACACCCCAGGAGAATCAACATGTCGACGACCACTCGCAGACTGGAGGGAGCAGGAGTGCGCAACTACAGGAAGAGCAGCTTCAAGCTACTTCAAGCAGCTCGAGCGGTGCAGCCTCTTTCCTGGCTTTGAACCAGGCGTATCGAGCTCTGAAAAATGCCGGCGCGAGACTTCTGTACGACCGGGCCTGGAGGGACAATTTTCAACCAGAGGAGGTCTCTGTGGCGTTTGAGGAGAAGCGAAACACGGAAAATGTCGCGGAGACGAGGTGGAAGGGGCCAGCGGCCGCTGCGTCAACCGCCCGCACACTTCCTTCAGAAGGTGATGAACCAAATAGGATGCGTCAAGCCCCCTACCCGAAGACCACCACTGCCTGTGGCTCAACGTCGGCTCCACCAAAAGTGAACAAGCGGCACCAGCACGAAAATCATGATCCCGCGGCAACAAGTACAGCTTCGTCGTCGTCGTCAAGAGGGAACAAAAGTCCTGCGAATCGCGCTTTCAACCTGAATCTAGGGTCTGCGGCTTCCCCAGCACCGGCCGAGGAGAACACTGCCGCGCCAGCGAGAAGTGCCAGCCGAGCAGAGGCGGGGCGAGCAGATGGGCAAAAATCAAAACAAGCTGCGCAAAAAGAGCAGCCCACCAGCCTACAGTACTCGCCAGCCATGTCGCACGCGCAGGCGAGGGCACTGTGGGCTAAAAGCAAAACGGGAAGGGAATACGCCAAGGAGTCTGACGTGAGAAGAAGAAAAAACCGAGAAAGAGACGCGATTTTGAAAAGCAACCCTGACCTGTTGTTTCAACAAATTGTAAACACGTCGGGGATCTTGAAAAAAAGAAACTTTAAATGACGCACTTGTAGATTTAACGCCAGTGAAGAATTTCTATTGTTTGTAGTAGATCTATTCCTGCTAGTACGGTGACGTTTAGCTGCCTTTTATTCCACAGTGAAGAAAGATGATGACATAGACACTCTCATGCAGTTTTAGTGTGACTTAATATCTTCAATATCAGCTCTACGTGCTGGTCCCTCGGTCGTTTCATTCTATCTTTTCTTTGGAGCCACTCCAACTCAATAGCTTCTGTCATATTTGAGCTACTTATCCCGAATTGAGGGCAAAATCGGTTTGAATGAGGCCGCATGTCACTTCTGATTCTGTACTTGTTGACGGTAGCACTATGTACTGTCTGTGCCACTGAAGTCCGTCGAGTTATGGTGGTAGAAAGAAGTCGGTCGCTCGCTTTCTTGGTGCAGCTTGGACTCGCAGTCGTGAAGAGGTGTTGATCTTGATCAGCATTCGTTTCCTACCGGTTGAATGAATTTTGAACGCAGGGCTCCCATTCTTGAAACCTTTTGCTACCCCA
>JACKZZ010007218.1_pt1 | contig 55420 bp, 55 predicted proteins | sample 8027871 | NCBI WGS metagenome assembly JACKZZ01 (sample SAMN15724774, study PRJNA655200) | protist metagenome | isolation source: fluorescence activated cell sorting (FACS) single amplified genomes of... | place: USA: West Boothbay Harbor, Gulf of Maine | collected 2000-07-19
CAATTTTTGGTCAATCTGTAAAAGATATTTCTGGGGGGAAATTATTAAAACAACTTTTTGAAGTTACTGAAAAATTTAATATGCAAACTCAACCTCAATTATTAATGTTACAAAAAACAATGGTAGTGGTTGAGGGTGTTGCGAGAAAACTTAACCCTAATACCAATATATGGGAAACTTCAAAACCAGTTTTAGAAAGTTGGTTAAGAGAAACAAAAGATCCAATTAATACCTTAAATGAAAGTTTAAAAAGTACTACTGAAGTAATTAAAAGACTGCCTGATTTTCCAGAGATTATGGATAAAGCCAATCAAGCTTTATCATTTTTAGCAAGTGGACAGATCCCCCAAAATTCAAATTCATTTACTGCCTTAAATGAAAAGAGATCTGAAATGACTGCCTTTAGAAATCAGTCTATTGTTGGTTTATTACTGCTTGTAATTTTTGGTCTAGTAGTATTTTAATTCTCACAATGAATAATATATCTGAAAGAAAAATACTTTTAATAATATGTGGTGGGATATCTGCTTACAAAAGTTTAGAATTAATCAGATCATTAAAAAAATTAGGTGCAAAGGTTAAAACTATTCTTACTAAAAGTGCTAAAGAATTTGTAACTCCTTTGTCCGTTGCCTCACTATCTCAAGAAAAAGTTTATGACGATTTATTTAGCTCTGAAAATGAGGCTGAAATGGATCATATTTCACTATCTAGATGGGCAGACTTAATTATTGTAGCTCCAGCTACCGCTAATACAATCTCAAAATTAAGCACAGGGTCTTCAGATGATCTTGCTTCAACTGTAATTTTGGCTTCAGATAAAGATATTTTTTTAACACCGGCAATGAATGTTAGAATGTGGGACCATCCATCGACGAAAGAAAACCTTAAAAAATTAAAATCATTTGGTTATAAAATTATAGGTCCTGAAATTGGAGATATGGCTTGTGGAGAATTTGGTGAAGGTAAAATGACCGAACCAGATAATATTGTTCAAGAAATTAATTTATACTTTAGTGAATTAAATAAAAATTATAAATTAAAAGCCTTAGTAACGGCTGGACCAACCAATGAATATATTGACCCTGTAAGATTTATAACAAATAAATCTTCTGGAAAACAAGGTTATGCTTTAGCAAAAGCATTTGCTAAAAAAGGATTTCAAACCACTTTAATTTCTGGACCTACAAATTTAGAAGTAAGCAACAATATAAACTTAATTAAAGTAGAAACTGCAGACGAAATGTTTAAAGCTGCACAAAATAATTTACCAACAGATGTAGCAATTTTTTCAGCAGCTGTTGCTGACTTTAAAGTTAAAGAAATAAGTAATAGCAAAATTAAAAAGCAAGAAAAATTAAATCTAGAACTAGAAAAAAATATTGATATTTTAAATTATGTATCAAAACATAATTCTCTTAGACCAAAGTTGGTAATTGGATTTGCTGCAGAAACTAATAATATAGAAGAAAATGCAAAAAAAAAATTAGATGAAAAAAACTGTGATTGGATAATTGCAAATGATGTTTCCAATAAAGCAATTGGATTTGACTCTAGTTTTAATGAAGTTTCGATTTATTATAGAGATAAAAATATGGATGATGAAAGGCTTACAATAAAAAGTAAATCTGAAATTTCTGATGAAATAGTAGATAGAGTTATTAAAAGATTAAATTAAAATTCAGTGGCTAAAGTATTAATCAAAAAATTAAATCCTAAAGTAGAATTACCTGCTTACAAAACAGATGGTGCTTCAGGTATGGATTTGATGGCTTTTATAGAGGAGCCTATTAGAATAGCACCTAATAGCTCATATTTGGTTCCTACAGGGCTTTCAATGGCATTTTCAGAGGATTATGAAGTTCAAATTCGTCCTCGATCTGGTTTGGCTGCTAAAAAAAGTATTACAGTTTTAAACACTCCGGGGACAATTGATAGTGATTATAGAGGAGAAATTAAAGTTATACTTTTTAATCATGGTAAAGAAGATTTCCTTATCAACAATAAAGATAGAATAGCACAAATGGTCTTAATGCCTGTAATTAAGATGGAGTTTGAAGAAACAGATAATTTACCTGATACATTGCGAGGTGATGGTGGATTTGGCTCAACAGGCAAATGAATAGCCAATTAAAAAAAGCATCAATAGAAAGATACTCAAGACAAATAGTACTAAAAGATATTGGCACTATTGGACAAAAAAAAATTATATCTTCAAAAGTTTTAATTGTTGGAATGGGTGGTTTAGGATCTCCTGTTGCAGAATTTCTTGCAAGAGCTGGAGTTGGTTCGATAGGTATAGTTGATGATGATAAAGTTAGTTTATCTAATCTACACAGACAAAGTCTTTATAACACCAGCGATATAGGAAAATTTAAAGTTCAAGTAGCAAGTGTTAAAATTAAAAAAATAAACCCAAGTATTAAAATTAAAATTTACAAAATAAGACTTGATAAAAATAACTTTAAGAAAATTATAAAAGATTATGATTATATAGTTGATGGTTCTGATAATTTTTCAACAAAATTTTTATTAAATGATTTTTGTTATAAATTTAAAAAAATACTTGTAACCGGAGCCATAAGTAAATTTGACGGTCATATATTTACTTTTAATTTTAAAAATAAAAAAATTCCATGTTTAAGATGTTTTTTTCAAGACTCTGATATTTCAGATGACTTATTAAATTGCGAGTCAGAAGGTATTCTTGGCACTGTTGCTGGTATAATTGGAACAATACAAGCAAATGAAGTTTTAAAGAAAATACTTGGTATTGGAAAAAGCCTTGATGAATATATTTTTATCTTAGATCTATTACAATTAAATTTTAGAAAAGTTAAACTTAAAAAAAGAAAAAACTGTTTTTGTAAATGATAAAAAAAATAGCTATCTGGTTTTTGTGTCTATCAGTTTTATTTGGTCAATTTTCAATAGCAGAAGAAAAGTTTCTTTCTTTAAAAAAAAGTAAAGTAAATGTTCGATATGGACCAAGTTTTGATTCAAAAATCAAATATATTTATAAAAAAATAAATTTACCGATAAAACAAATAGATCAAAAAGAAAATTTTAGGAGAATTGTAGATTTAAAAAATAATAGTGGATGGATCCACATTTCTCAGATTAAAAAATCAAATTCTATTATTATTTTAGAAGATAAAATTTTATATAAAAAACCATCTAACTTTTCAAAACCAATAGCCAAACTAGAAAAGGGAAGACTATTAATCTTAAAAAAATGTGAAAATATATGGTGTAACGTAAAAACTGAAGATTATTCAGGCTGGGTCAAAACTGAAAATATTTGGGGTTCTATTAGATAAAATCATCACATAGCGATTTAATGCTATTTTCTGATAGTTTTGTTGTGTGAGTATACTCTTTATGATCAATCCCAAGTTCAATAGTTGCACTATCTGATTTAAATTTAGAAATTTGATCATCATTTAATTTGAAATGGATAAACTGTACTGAAGAAGCTTTTCCTTCTGCTGATGTTCTGTCAACATCTGCTTCTGGAACTGCTTTAACAATTTCATTATTAATTTTCATAAATACCTTTTCTTCAATACCTCCAACTTTACCTAAAAATTTAGCTCTTGAAATTGGATTATCAATTTCAAACATTAATGTTGCTATAAGTTCTTTTCCACTTGGTACTAAGGGATTGTAGGCTATTAATTCATCTTTTAATTGCTCATCTCCACCTTTTTCGATGTGAAGCATTTCTTGAACTTGGGCAACCATAGTTTCAAAACTTTCAAAATAAAAAGTAGCATAAGGACCAAGTGCTATTCTTCTATCTTTTTTAAACTCAACTAAATCTTTTCTGATTTGTTTTCTACTTTTTGCGTAAACATCAGATGGTAGTAAGTCTTCTTTTTCTATTAGTCTTTTTTCTTTACTCATAATTACAATCTATAACTTTTTGCCATTAATTCGATAGGATGAAGTGCCTCATCATTTGAAATATTTGTGTCTGTTTCTAATTGTTTCAAATGCTTACCTGCCAAAGGACAATCTGAAGCCATGTATTTATTATTTTTATTTTTAATTTGTTTTGCTGTTGGTGTTCCAACTTTTATAGCTAGATCGTGAGTTTCCTTCATCACACCAAAAGTTCCTCCGTGACCAGCACATCTTTCAACAACATCCATTTTTATATTAGGAATGAATTTAAGCATATCTCTAGATTTAATACCCATATTTTGTGCTCTTGCATGACAAGCGTTGTGAACTGTAACCCCACCATCAATTTCTTGTAAGCCCTCTGCTAAGCCTTCGTTTTGTGCAATATCAACGATATACTCATCTATATCACTAACACTTTTTGAAAGTCTTTTAATATTTTCATCGTTTGGTAATAGCAATGGCCATTCAAATTTTAACATTAGACCACAGCTGGCTGTTAGAGTAATAATTTGATAACCCTTATCTACCCACTCTAATAAATCTTTGGAAACTTTTTTAGCTTGCTCCACAACTTTTGGTAAATCTGCTTGCTCGAGATAAGGCATTCCACAACAACCTGGGTAAGCCTCTTGAACCTCTACTCCATTTTTTTTTAAAACTTTTAATGCAGCTACGCCAGTGTCTTTTTTATTAAAATTAACAAAGCATGTTGAGTAAATTACAACTTTTCTATCTTTAGATGGAGCTTCACTGTTTACTGGAATATTATTTTTTTTAAAATATTTTGTAAATGTTTCTGAATTGTAGGTTGGAAGCTTAACCCTCATATCAATTCCAGCAACTAATTCTAATATTTTTCTAAAAAATGTATTTTTAATGTTTGATACCCAGTTTATAAGTGATGATAACATTACACCAATTTTTGCATTTCTATCAATTCGAGCTAATTGTGCCGGTACTGCAGGTAATTTATTTAATTTTTTTTGAGCTGTTCTGTATCTCAACATTAAGTGAGGAAAGTCTAAATCAAAATCATGTGGCGGTACATAAGGACACTTGGTCATAAAACACATATCACACAATGTGCAAGCATCTACTACAGGTTCAAACTGTTCACTTTTTAAACTTTCTACATCCTCATTTTCTGACTCATCTATCATGTCAAATAATTTTGGAAACGAGTCACATAAATTAAAACATCTTCTACACCCATGGCAGATATCGAATGCTCTTCTCATTTCGTCATCTAATTTTTTAGGATCTAAAAAATCTGGATGCTCAAAATTGATTGGGTGTCTAATGGGTGCGTCTATACTGCCTTCTTTACTCATATTTAAAATTTTAGGATTTAATGGTGGGGGAAAACCCCACCATAAATTAAGTTTTATTTACGCAATAGATTCTAATGTTTTTTGGAATTTACCTGCGTGTGATTTTTCAGCTTTTGCTAAAGTTTCAAACCAATCAGCTATTTCTGGAAAACCTTCTTCTCTAGCTGTTTTTGCCATACCTGGGTACATGTCTGTATATTCATGAGTTTCACCTTGTACTGCTGAAGCTAAATTTGCTTTAGTCTCACCAATTGGTAGTCCCGTTGCTGGATCTCCAACTTCTTCAAGATACTCAAGGTGTCCATGTGCATGACCTGTTTCACCTTCAGCTGTAGATCTAAATACAGATGCTACATCGTTATAGCCTTCGATATCTGCTTTTTGAGCAAAATATAAATAACGTCTGTTTGCTTGGCTCTCACCTGCAAATGCATCCTTTAAGTTTTCTTCTGTTTTACTTCCTTTTAATGACATATTTTTCTCCTTAATGATTATGGTGTACATATAATCATTCTAAACTGTAAGTCAACAGTTTAGAATTATTTTAATGTAATTATTAAATTATTGAAATTATTGAATTATTTTTGAGTTTGATTATCAGTTGCAACTTTAATCAATACTTCTACTGATTTTATTTTTTTTCCTGTGATATTTCTTTTTATATTCACTGAATCAATTTCTTCGTTGCTACAATCAATCAACTCATTTGTATCTTCGTCAAAAAAGTGATGGTGTTCAGTTACGTTAGTGTCAAAATAACTTTTATCACTATTAATTGAAATTTCTTTTAAGTATCCTTTTTTCTTAAATGCATGAATTGTATTATAAACTGTTGCTAGGGAAATTTTTTCATTCAACTTTTCTTCAATAATTTTGGTCAAATCATTTATCGTAAAATGAAAAGTTTTTTCAGGTGAAAACAATACTTCACAGATTTTTAACCTTTGTCTAGTTGGTCTTAAACCAGATTCTCTCAGTTTTTCTTTGTATATATTAATATTATTCATTGTTGTTTATAATAATTCTAAACTATTTCTATATTATAATCATCATAAATCAAGTATTAAGGGACTGAAATTTATGAAAAAAAACTCATTCACATATGATGAGCTAATAAGCTGCGGAAATGGCGAACTTTTTGGCCCAGGTAATGCAAAATTACCGCTTCCACCAATGCTCATGTTTGATAGAATAACAGAAATCAACGAGGACAATGGTGCTTTTAGTAAAGGCTCTTTAAAAGCAGAGCTTGATATCAAAGAAGACCTTTGGTTTTTTGATTGTCACTTTAAAGGAGACCCTGTTATGCCAGGTTGTCTTGGCTTGGATGCTATGTGGCAGTTAGTTGGTTTTTATCTTGGTTGGCTTGGCAATCCAGGCAAAGGGAGAGCTTTAGGAGTGAGTACAGTAAAATTCACTGGTGAAGTTTTACAAAATGTTAAAAATGTAAGATATGAAATTGATATGAAAAAAATTATGGCACCAGGTGGAACAACAGTTGGTTTGGCAAATGGTTTAGTATTTGCCGATGACAAGAAAATATATTCAGCAGAAAGTTTAAAAGTGGGGTTATTTAAATAATGAGAAGAGTAGTAGTTACAGGTTTGGGAGTTGTTTCTTGTTTGGGGAATAATCAAGAAGAAGTTTATCAATCTCTTTTAAATTCAAAATCTGGAATATCTTTTTGCGAGGAATATAAAGAGCATAATTTAAGAAGCCACATTCATGGCAAACCAAATATTAAACTTGAAGATCATGTCGATAGAAAAACTATCAGATTTATGGGCTCTGGATCTGCATATAATTACATTGCAATGAAAGAAGCTATTAAGGATTCAGGATTAGAGGATAATGATATAAGTAATTTTAAAACTGGAATAGTTATGGGTTCTGGGGGTCCTTCAATAGAGAATGTTGTTTTATCAGTTGATAAGACTAGAGCCAAAACTCCAAAGTTAATGGGACCATTTATTGTTCCAAGAACTATGGCTAGTACATCTTCAGCAACTCTTGCTGTACCTTTTAAAATTAAAGGAGTTAATTATACGATGAGTTCTGCGTGTGCAACTAGCGGACACTGTATCGGTCATGCAAGTGAATTAATTCAAATGGGTAAACAAGACGTTGTGTTTGCAGGTGGTAGTGAAGAATTACACTGGGCAATGACCGCAATGTTTGATGCGATGACTGCATTATCTTCTAAATACAATGATGCGCCTGAAACTGCTTCTAGAGCTTATGATAAGACTAGAGATGGCTTTGTAATAGCAGGTGGTGGTGGAGTTTTGGTGCTTGAGGAATACGAGCATGCAAAAGCAAGAGGTGCAAACATATATGCTGAATTAACAGGCTACGGCGCGACTTCTGACGGGTATGATATGGTAGCCCCATCAGGTGAAGGTGCTGTTAGATGTATGAAAATGGCTTTAGCAACTGCTAAGAATAAAATGGACTACTTAAACACTCACGGAACTTCAACTCCTGTTGGAGATATAACAGAACTTAGAGGTGTTGGAGAAGCATTTGGTGCTGAGGTACCAAAAATAAGTTCTACTAAATCCCTTTCTGGTCACCCACTAGGTGCTGCTTCAGTTCATGAGGCAATTTATAGTTTAATCATGATGAAAAATAATTTTATCACAGCTTCAGCTAACATCACTGAAATGGATGATGAAGCAAAAAAATTCCCAATCGTTACTAAAACTGAAACAGATGTTAAATTAAACTCTGTTATGTCTAACAGCTTTGGTTTTGGCGGAACAAATGCAACTTTAATTTTTGAAAAGGTTTAAATGAGTTTAATGAAAGGCAAAAGAGGATTAATCATGGGCGTTGCCAATGAAAGGTCTATCGCTTGGGGTATTTCGCAGAAACTTGCAGAAGCTGGAGCAGAACTTGCATTCACTTATCTTGGTGATGCATTAAAGAAAAGAGTAATCCCTTTAGCAGAAAAATTAAATTCAAAAGCTACATTTAGTTGTGATGTTGAGAATAAAGAAGAAGTAATAAAACTTTTTGAAGATATTAAATCTGAATGGGGACAAATAGATTTTGTGGTTCACGCAGTTGCATTTTCAGATAAATCAGAATTGTCAGGTGAGTATTTAAACACTACTAGAGAAAATTTTTTAAGAAGTATGTTAATTTCATGTTTTTCATTTACAGAAGTTGCAAAAGAAGCTTCAAAAATAATGAAAGAGGGTGGAAGCATGTTAACCTTAACTTACGAATCTACTAAAGCTATTCCAAATTATAACGTAATGGGTGTTTGTAAATCAGCTCTTGAAGCAAGTGTTAAGTACCTTGCAAGAGATTTAGGAGCTAAAGGCATGAGAGTGAATGCTATAAGTGCAGGACCTATTAAGACCCTAGCAGCCTCTGCTATTGGAGATGCAAAATTCTTATACAAGTGGAATGAAGATCATTCTTTCCTTAAAAGAAACGTAGATATTCATGATGTTGGAAATTCAGCATTATATCTATTAAGCGACCTTGCAAATGGTGTTACTGGTGAAATTCATTACGTAGATGCTGGATACAACAAGGTTGGAATGCCAGATCCTAAAAATATTACTTAAAATGTAGTTAAATTTAGTTAAAAAAATCTGGAAGAATTTTTTAGACTTAATGATTTATATTTAAAAAAAATAAAACATAAGCTAAGATTTTGAATGATTTTTGTAAAAAATCTTGCTTCTGTTTTGAGTCAAGAATGGTCATCAACTGAAAAGTATCCTGGAGTAAGGTGGAAATTTTTAGTTGATGCAGATTTTGATGGTAGTTCTGGTTTATCCCTTGGTTTTGCTGAAATAGTGCCTGGTGGAGATTTAACACTTCATTATCACTCACCAGCAGAAATATATGTGGTTACCAATGGTACAGGAATTTTAAATAAATCAGGTAAACTTGAAAAAATTAAAAAGGGCGATGTAGTTTATATAGCTGGAAATGCTGAACATGCCTTAAAAAATAATGGAAAAGAAACCCTTGAATTTTATTGGATTTTTCCGACAGATCGTTTTTCAGAAGTAGAATACTTTCCAGCAAAACAAAAGAGTGTGTAAGGTTTTTAATAAAAGCCCCATAAAAAAAACCCCCAGGACTTTCATTCCAGGGGTTTAGAATTTTAATTTAAAAATTATTCAGCAGCTTGTTTCATAGAAAGTTTAACTTTACCTCTATCGAAACCAATCACTTTAACTTTTACTTCGTCACCTTCTTTAACAATATCAGTAACTTTTTCTACTCTTTTAGTAGCAAGTTCTGAAATGTGAACAAGACCATCTTGTTTGCCTAAGAAATTTACAAATGCACCAAACTCCATAATCTTCATTACTTTACCTGAGTAAATTTTATTTAGTTCAGCTTTTGCTGTGATGTCTTTGATCATTTGCATAGCAATGTTTCTAGACTCTTCGTCCGGAGCAGCAACAGTTACCACACCTTCATCGTTCACATCTAGTTTAGCACCTGATTTTTCAACAATTTCTCTAATCGTTGCTCCACCTTTTCCAATTACAGCTGCAATATCTTTTTTATCAACAGTAATTTGTTCCATTTTTGGAGTGTGTTCACCAACATCAGCTCTTGATTCACTTAAAGCTTTATTCATTTCACCTAAGATATGAATTCTTCCTTCTTTTGCTTGCTTTAAAGCCTGCTCCATGATTTCAAATGTGATACCTGTAATTTTAATATCCATTTGAAGCGAAGTAATTCCATCTTTAGTTCCAGCAACTTTAAAGTCCATATCTCCAAGGTGATCTTCATCACCTAAAATATCTGACAAGACACTAAAGTCATCGCCTTCTTTAATTAAACCCATTGCAATACCTGCAACTGGCTCTTTAATTGGCACTCCAGCATCCATAAGTGCAAGAGATGCACCACAAACACTCGCCATTGATGAAGAACCATTGGATTCTGTAATTTCTGATACTATTCTGAAAGTATATGGAAACTCTTCCTTTGGAGGTAATGAAGAGTTAATTGCTCTCCATGCTAATTTTCCATGACCAACTTCACGTCTTCCAGTTCCAATTCTTCCAGTTTCACCAACTGAGAAAGGAGGGAAGTTGTAATGAAGCATAAATCTTTCTCTATGCTGTCCATCTAAACTTTCCAATCTTTGTTCGTCATCAGATGTACCTAAAGTAGTAACTACAATCGCTTGTGTTTCACCTCTAGTAAATAGAGCTGATCCGTGAGTTCTTGGTAAAACACCAACCTCACACTCAATAGCTCTTACATCAGCTAAACCTCTGCCATCAATTCTTTTTTTATTTTTAAGAATGTCAGTTCTAACAATTTTCTTTTCAAGATTTTTTAATTCATCATTAACGTTAAAATCAGAATAATTTTCATCCTCTGCAAAAAGTTGTTTTGCTTTATCAGAAATTTCTGAAATTTGATTTGATCGTTCTTGTTTGTCTATTGTTGCAAAAGCTTTAGTTAAATCTTCTGTAAAGTTTTCTTCAAGTTTTTTCTTAACTTCCGATAAATCTTTTTTCTCAACAGTCCATTCTGGTTTCCTGCATTCTTTTGCAAGTTCCTCGATCATTTCGATTACTGGAACAAAACCTTCGTGACCAAACTTAACTGCATCTAACATTACTTCTTCTGTTAAACCTGACGTTTCTGACTCTACCATCAGCACAGCATCTTTAGTACCAGCTACAACTAAATCTAAAGTAGAGTTTTCTAACTCAGCTTTTGATGGGTTTAATATGTATTTTCCATCAACTAAACCAACTCTTGAAGCACCTACAGGTCCCATAAATGGCATTCCTGAAATGGCTAATGCAGCTGATGAAGCTGTAATTGCTAAAATATCTGGTTGATTGTCTTTATCATATGAAATTACAGTTGGTAACAACTGAACTTCATTTTTAAATTCACTTGGAAACAAAGGTCTGATGGGTCTATCAATTAATCTTGAAATCAATTGTTCACTTTCAGTTGGTCTTGCCTCTCTTTTAAAATATCCACCAGGAATTTTACCACCTGCATAATATTTTTCTTGGTAATTTACAGACAGAGGAAAATAATCCATATCTGGATTTACTTTTTTGGCTCCTACTACTGTTGCTAAAATAACTGTTTCACCACATGAAGCAATGATTGCTCCGTCTGCTTGTCTTGCTACCTTACCTGTTTCTAAACTTATCTTCTTACCTGCTACTTCAATTTCCTTCTTGTATACTTTGAACATCTATTTTCCGTTTCCTTCTGTCTATTTTCTTAAATTTAATTGAGTTAATACATTTTTGTAAGAATCAAATTTATTTTTCTTTAAATATTCTAACAATTTTTTTCTTCTATTTACTGCTCTTAATAATCCAACTGAAGAGTGTTTATCTTTTTTGAATTGTTTAATGTGTGCTGAAAGAGTTTCAATTTTTCCCGTTAATAATGCGATTTGTACTTCTGAAGAACCAGTGTCCTTCGCGTGCATTTTTAATTCTTCTGCTTTTTTCGTCATACTATTTATTTTCCTATTTATTTGTTTGTTTTATTAAGTTTTCTATTTTTTCTGCGTACTCAAATGAGTCGTCTTTAGCAAAAAGTATTTTTGGTAAATATTTCATAATTATTTTTTTAGATAAAGCTTTTCTAATTAAGAAAGAATATTCTTTTAATTTTTTAATAACTAACTCCGAATCTTTACCACCTAATGGTAATACGTAAGCTTTTGCAATTTTAAGGTCTTGACTCATTTTTACTTCAGTAACCGTTATAGTATTAGTTTCTAAATTTGGGACCTTAGCTTCATTTCTGGCAAAAATCATGCCTAAAGATTGCCTAATCATCTCTCCAACACGCAATTGTCTCTGTGATACTGGTTTTCCTATTCTATCAGCCATTATACTGTTCTATCCGTTGTAGTCGTACTAAAGGCCTCTATTGTATCGTTTTTCTGGAAATCGATAAAGTCCTTAAGCGTTATTCCACACTCTTGGCCATTACTAACCTGTTTTGCCTGATCTTTTTCTCTAAAAATAGTACTTATTTTACCCGTATAAATAATTGCTCCATCTCTTACTACCCTAGCACTTGCGCCACTAGTTATTTCACCTTCAGTTACTTTTGAGCCTGCAACTTTTCCTGTACCTGAAACTTTGAAAATTTCTAGAATTTGAGCTGTGCCAATAATTTTTTCCTGAACGTCTGGAGCAAGAAGTCCTGACATTCTTAATTTAATATAATCCAAAACTTCATAAATAATATTATAAGAAGAGATTACAATTTTTTCATTTTCTGCTAATTTTTTTGCTTCCTTACTTGGTTTAACATTGAATGCAATTAGTGCAGCGTTAGATGCTTTTGCTAAAGTTACATCTGTTTCTGTTACCATTCCAATATCAGATAAAATTATTTTAGGTTTTACTTCATCATGGGTAATTTGATTAATCGCACTTTTGATTGCCTCTGCAGATCCATGAACATCTGATTTTACAATAATATTTAATTCTGCAGCTGACTTATCAGCAAAAGCTGAGTCTTGAGTAGCAAAAGTTAAAGGACTTCCACCAGTTTTGCTTTCTTCTGCTCTATTCTGACTTAATGTTTTTGCCTCTTTTTCTGAATCTAGTACAATAAAATCATCTCCAGATTTAGCCGCTCCATTAATTCCAAGAATTTCAACTGGCATTGATGGTGGTGCTTCATTAACATTTTCTCCTTTATCATTAATTAAAGCTCTTACTTTTCCCCATTTTAATCCACTAACAAAGAAATCACCTTTTTTAATTGTTCCAGATGTAACTACAACTGTTGCAACAGCTCCTCTGCCAATATCAATTTTAGATTCTAAAACAATTCCTGTAGCTTTAGATTCAAAGTCAGTTTTTAAGTCTAAAATTTCTGCTTGTAGAACAATCGACTCTACTAACTTATCTAAATTCTTTTTATTTTTTGCAGAAATTTCAACCATTAAAGTATCTCCCGATAGATCTTCTGCAATAAGTTCGTACTCTAAAAGTTGATTCTTTATTTTTTGAGGATCTGCTTCAGGTAGATCACACTTGTTAATTGCTACAACTATTGGAACGTTCGCAGCTTTTGCGTGTTTTATAGATTCTATTGTTTGAGGTTTAACACCATCATCTGCAGCAACTACTAATACTACAACGTCTGTTAATTTTGATCCTCTAGCTCTCATTTCTGTAAATGCAGCATGACCTGGTGTATCAATAAAAGTCAGTTTATTAGATTCGTGTTGTATTTGGTAAGCTCCAATGTGTTGTGTTATTCCACCAAATTCACCAGAGACAACATTTGCACTTCTTAAAACATCCAATACCGAGGTCTTTCCATGATCCACGTGGCCCATCACAGTTACGATTGGTGGTCTATTCTTTAAATTTTCAGATCTAGACTCTTTTATTTTTTGAATAATTTCTTCTGCTTTTGTTTCTCTAATCGGATTGTGACCAAATTCTTTTACTAAGTATTCAGCAGTATCTGCTGCTAATGTTTGATTGATAGTAACCGTAACACCCATTCCAAATAAATGTTTAATTACATTGCTTGATTGCTCAGCCATTCTATTAGATAGTTCTCTCACTGTTATTGCTTCAGGAATATTCACATCTCTCTTTACGGGCTTTAAGCTTTCTTGAATTTCTTCTTTAGTAAGTTCTCTATTTTCTTTTAATTTTGCTCTTTTAAGCGAAGCCATACTTCTTGATCTTGCTTCAATCTCATCACTTAATGCTCTTGATACTGTTAATTTTAATTCTCTTTTTTTAGTTTCGGGTTTACCTGTATCCCCTTTTAATCTTCTAGTTGCTCTTTGTTCAGCTAACTTACGTTTTTCATAATCATTAGTTATTGGAGAAGCCGGTTTAGGTGCTGATGTGGTTCTTGGAGGGAAACTACTTGTTGTTGATACTGCTGGTTTTGACCTAACACTAGCAGGTCTAGTAAAGTTACTTCTAGGTGCGAATTTGTTGGGCTTTTTTTCAATTACAACGGAATTTTTACTTTGAGTTTTTGCTAACTCTATATTCTCTATCGATTTCTTGGCTATGCCAGACAGTGTTAATTTTGTTTTTTTGTTTTCCATATTTCATTACTCAATCTTTGTAAATTATGCTTCTTGCAGACATAATTAATTCATCCGCTTCTGTTTTTGATAAAGCAAAATCTTCAAGGTATCCTTGAATCTTAATTCTTTCACCTTTCACAACATCATAACCACCTGTTAATTCATCAGAGGCAAGGTCTGCAAAATCTTCTAATTTTAAAATCTTTTGCTCTCCTAAAGTAACCAACATTCCAGGGGTCAGTCCTTTGTGATTTATAAGATCATCTTGAAGTCCCAAATCTTTAATTCTTTGAGTAATATCTTCTTGATCTTTTTGGTAAAACTCTTTTGCTCTTTCAATCAAAGCCTTGGCAGTGTCTTCCTCTATACCTTCAATTTTCATTAAATTTTCTGGTGAACTATCTTTAATATCTGAGATTGAAGAAAAACCTTCAGCAACAAGTAATTGTCCTAATGTTTCGTCCAGCTCTAAGTTTTTAACAAAGTTTTCGGTTTTTTCTTTAAATTCAGATTGTCTTCTTTCTGAATCTTCTGCATCAGTCATTATATTAATTTCATAATTTAATAATTTAGTAGCAAGTCTTACGTTTTGACCTCTACGACCAATTGCTTTACTTAAATTTTCTTCTGTTAAAATTACATCTAATTTTTTTGCAACACTATCAACGTTTACTCTTTGAACTTCAGCTGGTGACAATGCATTTGAAACTACTATTGCTGGATCTTCAGACCAATTAACAATATCAATTTTTTCACCTTGTAATTCGTTAACCACTGCTTGGACTCTTGATCCTCTCATTCCAACACAAGCTCCTACTGGATCTAATGAAGTATCAACTGCTTTAACACAGATTTTTGCTCTACTTCCAGGATCTCTTGCTGATGATTTGATTTCAATTAAACCATCATAAATTTCAGGAACCTCTTGAACAAATAATTTTTCCATAAATTTTGGATGTGCTCTTGATAAAAATATTTGTTGTCCTCTAGCTTCTCTTTTAACATCATAACAATAAGCTTTAACTCTATCTCCAGCTTTAATGTTTTCTCTAGGGATCATTTCATTTTTTTGAATAATTGCTTCAGTTCTACCTAAATCAACTATCACATTTCCAAACTCTAGACGTTTAACAATTCCACTTAGAATTGAGTCTTTTTTATCTATAAAATCATTGTATTGTCTTTCACGTTCTGCTTCTCTTACATTAAAACTAATAACTTGTTTTGCTGTTTGTGCAGCTATTCTTCCAAAATCAAAAGAGGGAAGCGGTTGTAAAATTTCGTCACCAATTTTTTTATCTTTGTTGACTTCATTTAAAATGATTGCATCTTGAAGATTAATTTCTGTATTTGTATTTTCTGGCTTTTCTACAACAATTAATTTTCTGAAAATTCCAATATCGCCACTTTCTCTGTCTATTAAAACTTTAATTTCATTGTCCTGTCCAAATTTTGATTTGGCAGCTTTTGCAATTCCAGTTTCCATGGAATCTATAATTAATTCTTTATCTATAGACTTTTCTAAAGCAACTGCTTCAGCAATTCTTAATAATTCTAATTTATCTGATCTTCTATTTAACATAAGTTTATTAGCTCCAAAAAAAAATGGGCTTAAGCCCATTCTGTAATTTCAATAATGTAAGGGCAATATATAAAGATTTTTTTTTAATTCAATAGCAACTATTTAGAAAAAACGTCTTTTTTATCAGTTTTTTCCCATGAAAATGAGCCGTTAGCTTCAGGCACTCTTCCAAAATGACCATAAGCTGCTGTTTTTTCATAAATAGGTTTATTTAAGCCAAGCATTTCTCTTATACCTCTTGGGCTTAAATCAAAATTTTCTGAGATCTTTTCTGTTACAAATTTATTTTTTTCTAAATCATTATCAAATAAATCTACATAAATTGATAAAGGTTTAGAAACTCCAATTGCGTATGCTAGTTGAATTAAACATTTTTCAGCAATGTTAGATGCAACAATATTTTTAGCAATATATCTTGCTGCATAAGCAGCTGATCTATCAACTTTAGTTGGATCTTTACCAGAGAAAGCTCCTCCACCATGAGGTGCTGCTCCACCATAAGTATCTACAATAATTTTTCTACCTGTTAAGCCACAATCCCCATCTGGGCCACCAATTACAAAATTTCCGGTTGGGTTTATATATAATTCTTCTTCATTAAAATCTTTCAAAAACTTTTCTGGAATTGATTTTAATAAATAAGGTTTTAATAATTCTCTAACTTTAGCTTGATCTACATCTGCTGAGTGCTGTGAAGATATAACAACTGATTTTACTTTGGTTGGTTTTCCATCTTCATACTCAAACGTGACTTGACTTTTTGAATCTGGCTCAATATTTTTTAATTTTCCAGATTTTCGATCTTCCGCCATTAATCTCAAAATCTTATGAGAATAATGAATTGGTGCTGGCATTAATTCTTCAGTTTCGTTACAAGCATAACCAAACATTATTCCTTGGTCACCTGCTCCCTCATCTTTATTACTTGATGAGTCCACACCCATCGCTATATCAGCAGATTGTGCATGAAGGTGGCTTTCTATTTTTGTAGCTTCTCTCCAAGTAAAACCATCTTGATCGTACCCTATATCCTTGATGCATTCTCTTACTTTTTGAATAAGATCTTCTTCTTTGATGCTTGGTCCTCTTACTTCTCCAGCTAAAACAACTTTATTTGTAGTGGTTAAAGTTTCACATGCTACTCTTGAAAAAGGATCACCTGAAAGAAAGCTATCCACAACCATATCAGAAATACGATCTGACACTTTGTCTGGATGTCCTTCAGAAACAGACTCGCTTGTAAATAAAAAATTTTTTAAATTACTCATGTGTAATTTTCTTAAATGAAAAAATTAAAAAAATATATAATAAAATAAGTATAAAAAATATCTTATCCCCATAATTCATATAAGGTGTAGATTTAAGGATTTTACTCTCTTTAAAATCAACATATCCAATAGTGCCAAACTCAACTTTTTTTTCTATAATACCTATTGGATTAACAATGGCAGATATTCCATTGTTTGCTGATCTAATTACATATTTTCCACTTTCAATTGATCTAAAGATACTGTGTGCAAAATGTTGCTTTGGGCCAATAGAATTTCCAAACCACCCATCTTCTGAAATATTGATTATATAATCAAAATTTTTGTCTTTAAATAATCTATTTGAATAAATAATTTCATAACAGATTAAGGGAAGTAATTTTAATTCTATCTTGTCATTTTTTATTAAAAGTGCTTTTTGGTTCTCACCTTTTGAAAAAGATTGGTAATCATTGGTTACTGTTTTAAGTCCTATTAAACTAAGAACTGATTCAAATGGAGTAAACTCTCCAAATGGCACTAAATTAATTTTGTTATAACTATGAATTAAATCCAATTTATTATTAAAAATCGCCATTGAATTAAAAAATAAATTTTCACTATTTTTAATTTTTACACTATTTAGACCCATGATAATTAAATCATCACTCGAAAAACTATTTGAAAATAATTCCTTATATATATCCATATCTCTTAAATAACTGTCTGGAATAATTCCTTCAGGCCATAAAAAAATCGTTGGTTCTTTTTTTTCTGGGCTACTCAAGGTAATTAGTTCTTGTATTATCTTTAATTCATCCTGCTTTGAATAAAATCGGTCTAAACTAATATTGGGTGATACGGCTCTTATTGTAAAATTATTTTTAATATCAGCTGTAGTATTGAATTGATTATATTTTAAATTGCCAAAAACTAAAAAACCTACAGAAATTATTATAAAGAAAAAACAGACAATAATTTCTTTTTTGGTTTTTCTTAAGATAAATACAGCTGGAACAGTAAACAAAGATATACAAATTAAATTGAAAGAATAAGTCCCAATTACTGAAAGAATTTGAATAAAATAAATACTTTCTGAAAAACCAAAAGCAATTAAATTCCATGGAAAACCAGTAAGAATGGACCCTCTAATAAATTCAATAGATCCAAATAAAATTGAAAAAATAAAAAATGTACTAACAACATCTCTAGAATAAAAGACAGAAAACAAATAAGTTATAAATCCATAAAATATTGCAAGAAAAGCAGGAAATAAAACTATAGCTATTGGTATTAAAAATTTAAAGCTTTCATCAAAAGTTAAAGAAATTGCAATCCAATATAAACTACATAAAAAATAACCAAAACCAAAAAACCATCCATATTTAAAGAACGATTTATTATTTGGATTAGTTTTTTTTTGTGTAAAAAGAAAAATAAAGAATAACGAAAAAGTAAAAAAATTAATTATAAAATAATTATAAGGTGGCAAGCTGTAAGAGCTGATAGCACCTAAAAAAAATACATATAATATGTTTAAAAAATTTTTTTTAAGCAAGTTAAGCAACTTTTGTTTTAATGAATTTATAAATTAAATCTTCTTCTTTAATCATTTTTTTAAAATCTTTTAGTTTTATGTGGTCGTGTCCTAATAAATGAAGAAATCCATGAATAAAAATTTTAACGACTTTTTGTTTAAACTCTAAAATGCTTATATTTTTTGGTTTATTCATAAACTCATAGCTAATTACTATATCGCCAAGATAATTTGATTTTTTTGGGTTAAATTTTTTCTCAAATGGAAATGATAATACATCTGTAGGTTTATTTTTATTTCTAAAATCTTTATTAAGCTTTTTAATATTCTTATTATTTGAAAGTAAAATTGTTAGATTTATTTTTTTACCGATAAATTTATATTTTTTTGGAAAAAATTTTAGAATAGAATTAAAAAAAGTTTTATTTCTTTTGATTTTTTTGCTCCAGAGAGTGCACTCCGAAACTACATCAATTTTAATCATTTTCTTGGTCAGAGTACGCTTTTACAATCTTAGATACCAAAGGATGTCTCACCACATCTGAATGATCAAAATCTACAACTGAAATTTCTTTTAAGTGTCCAAGTAATTTCTTAGATCTACTTAGGCCTGACATGTTTTTATTTGGTAGATCTATTTGAGAAGGATCACCATTTATAACAATTTTAGAATTCTCACCTATACGTGTTAAAAACATCTTAATTTGAGTATCTGTTGCATTTTGGGCTTCATCTAAAATTGCAAAAGAATTCTTTAACGTTCTTCCTCTCATGAAAGCAAGTGGTGCTATTTCAATATCACCAATTTCAATCATTCTCTGTATTTTTTCAAAATCAAATAAATCATAGAGAGAATCATATAGAGGCCTTAAATAAGGATCTACTTTCTCCTTCATATCTCCTGGTAAAAAACCAAGTCTTTCACCAGCTTCTACCGCTGGTCTTGATAGAATAATTCTTTCAATCTTTTTATCAAGCAACATAGTTAATCCAACTGCTACTGCTAAAAAAGTTTTACCTGTCCCTGCAGGTCCTGCGGATATGACAATATCACTTTGTCTTAAAGCTCTAACATATTCTTTTTGCCTCTCTGATCTAGGGATAACAGATTTTTTTGGTGTTTTAATTATGTCAGAAACATTTTGATTTTTTACTTTTTCTTCAATCATAAATTTATCTATAGATGAGATTATATCTTTTTTCTCAATACTACCATTGTTAATAAATTGATTTGCAAGAAATTGAATAGCATTTTTTGTAATTTCGTTTTGTTCTGGGGTTGATTTTATTAAAATAGAATTTCCCCTTGAATAAAGATTTGTATTAGTAATTTTTTCAAGTTCTTTTAAATTATCATTAAACTCACCAACAACTCCCATTAATAAATCATTATCATGGAAGATAACACTTAAAGAGTTATTATCAGAGTATACAAATTTTAATGTTGAATTAATTTTTTTTGAAACTGTATTATTCAATTTTAAGCTACCTTTTTTTTAGAGCTTTCAGTTAATTTTCCAAAAAGACTATTTTGATTGCTACTTGTTATTTCGACTTGCACAAGTTTTCCAATATTTTCTATATTGCCATCAAAAATTACTGATGTCATATATTCTGTTCTGCCAAATAACTTAATCCCATCTTTCATTTTATTTTCTACTAGAACATTTAAAATTTTATTTTCTAGAGATTTATTTTTTTGTATTTGGTTATTAAATAATTTCTCCTGAATTATCTCTAATCTTTGTTTAGATTTTTTGTGATCCACGAGTGTTAAATTTGCAGCAACAGTTCCTGGTCTTGGGCTAAAAATAAACGAATAAGAGTTGATAAATTTTATTTTTTCAATTAGTTCCATTGTCATTTTAAAATCTTGCTCATCTTCTTCTGGGTATCCAATAATAAAATCACTGGAAAACTCAATTTTTGGGTTAATCTTCCTAAGTTTTTCATAAACTAGCAGGTATTCTTCAATGGTGTGTTTTCTATTCATTAGATTTAAAATTTTATTTGATCCACTTTGTACTGGTAAATGTACAAGGGGCATCAGTTTAGATGATGTCTTATAAACGTTAATCAAATCATCTGTCATATCCTTGGGATGAGATGTTGTGTATCGAATTCTTTCAAGTTTATCAAAGCTATCAAGCTTGATTAACAAATCTGATAGTCTATATTTTTTACCTTCCTCATCATAACTGTATGCGTTTACATTTTGACCTAGCAAGATAATTTCCTTTGCACCGCTTTGGATTAATTCTTTTGCTTCATTTATGATTTGATCAAAAGGCCTAGAGTATTCTGGTCCACGAGTATAAGGCACTACACAAAAATGACAGAATTTATCACAACCTTCTTGGATTGTTAAAAATGAAGAGACTTTACTGTCTTTATTTTTAATCTGACTTAAATAATTAAATTTAGAAATTGTATCAAATTCTGTTTCTTCCTCTTTTTTTTTGTTTTTTAAATGATTTAATATTGCCTCATTTATTTTATGGTAAGACTGTGGACCAATTACAATATCAATATAAGGTTCTCTTTTTAACATTTCTTGATTTTCAGCTTGAGCAACACAACCAGCAACAATTACAATTGGTTTTTTTTTCTCTCTAAAAATTTTTTTAACTCTTCCTATTTCATGGTAAACCTTTTCTTTTGCTTTGTCACGAATATGACAGGTGTTTAAAAGATAACAATTTGCATCCTCATATTTTTCAGTTTTTTCAAAGCCAATTTTTTTAACAGTATCAAATATACGATTTGAATCGTATTCATTCATTTGACAACCGAAAGTCTTAATAAAAATTTTTTTTACCATTATGTTAGAGCTTTTTTTTAACCCCATATAATTCTAATTTGTGATCAACTAATCGATAACCGTATTTATCAGCAATTTTTTCTTGTAGCTTTTCTATCTCTTCATCTACAAATTCAATAATTTCTCCTGATTTAACATCAATTAAATGATCATGATGTCCTTCATTTAATTCTTCGTATCTAGCTTTACCTCCTTTAAAATCATGTTTAGCTAAAATTCCAGACTCCTCAAAAAGTTTTACTGTTCTATATACTGTGGCAATACTTATTTTTGGATCAATCTTTGAAACTCTATTATATAGTTCATCTACATCTGGATGGTCATTAGACTCTGACATTACTTTTGCAATAATTTTTCTTTGATCGGTAAGTTTAACTCCTTTAGCTAAACATTTTTGTTCAATATTTTCTGACATTTATAATTTTAACTTAAATAAATAGGATTAATCAAATTCTTTTTAATTTTAAATTTTTCACATAAACTAGGGACTTCTTCATACTTAACTTCTTCAAAGCCTTTAAAATCTTCAAAACTAAAACAATAGTAATTGATTTTTTTTGTTAGAAATAAAGCTTTAATCGTCGCTAATGAATTTCTAATTCCTGCAAAACTACCTGGTCCTCTGTTAACATAAATAATATCAATTTGATCTAAAGTAGAGGAATTTACCTTTAAAAAATCATTAATTAAGATCATTAATTTTTCAAAATTAATTTTACTATTTTCATGAGTACAAGTATAAATATTTTCACTAACTATGAGTGTTAAAAAAATTTTATCTCTTGTGGCATCTACTATTAAATTTTTCATTATAATAATGTTATTTGCTATCAATTCTAAAGCAGAAGAAAATAATATCAAATATTATTCTGAAGATAGTGGCATTCTTTCTTTGATGTATCACCGATTTAACGAAAATAAGTATCCTTCAACAAATATACAAATGGATATTTTCAAAGAACAAATGTCTATAATCAATATCTCAAATTATAAATTTTTTGATCCACAATATTTACAAAAAGAATTTAATTTTCCAAAAAATAAAAAAGAAATACTTATCACTGTAGATGATGCGTTCTTATCTTTTTATAAAATTGCGTGGCCATATTTGAAAAGAGAGAAAATTCCTTTTATTTTATTTGTTTCAACTGAAACCGTAGGTAAAACTGGCTATATGAGTTGGCAACAAATACAAGAAGTAGAGAAAGAGCCATATGCTTACATTGGCAATCATTCACATTCTCATAATTACCTGGTTGATATGAAAACAAAAAATTTTTTGGCTGATATTAATACTTCAATTGAAATTTTTAATCAGAACTTAGGTTATAACCCAATCTTTTTTTCATACCCATTTGGTGAGTATAGCAAAACTATTAAAGATTTTATTTCCAAAAATTTTGATTTTGCTTTTGGACAACATTCTGGTGTTATTGATATTAATAAAGATCCTCATGAATTACCCAGATTCCCAATTAATGAAAAATATGGTGACTTAGAAAGATTCAAATTTTTGATTAATCTTGGTCCACTTCCATACAAATCTTTAAACCCTGAAGACAAGTATATTATCAATAACAATCCACCAAAACTATCTGTTGAATTTTTTGAAAATCAAAAAAATATAGAAAATATTAATTGTTTCTCTGATGAGGGTAGTGGATGGGATAAGTCAAATATTACTTTTAATAAAAATATACTAAACATAAATTTTAGAGAAAAATTTACATTCAGAAGAGGTAGAGTTAATTGTTCACTTAATGATGATGGAATATGGAGATGGTTCGGTGTTCAATTTTCAGTGAATCAAAATTAAATTAAGCTTTCTAAATCTTTGCTAGATGGTAATAACTTTGCATCATCAAAATCTGTTAAATCATTTTGTCGAATAATTTGTTGTAAAATTTTAACATACTCTTTTCCTGTCTCCGCATATTTATCTAAGTATTTAGTAAGAATCATGCTGTCTAATTTTTTTCCTTCATCTCTCAATTCTGCTCTTACACTTCTAAAATCTTTATAAGACGAGTGTGTGTTTAAATTTCTTTGATAAGCTTTTACGGACGCCTGCAAAACCTTAAATCTCATAACTTTATGTGTACTATCATCTTCTGCATCAGCTGGTTTTATTCCTTCGCCACTCCACGTCCACTGACCAAACAATGCATTTCCCTCTTGAGCAAACCTTGATGTTCCCCAACCAGTTTCCTTTGCAGCTTGTGCAATTGCCATTGAAACAGGCACTTCATCCATTCTAATTTTCAATGTTGATAAATCTTTATTTACTACTCCATATTGTTTAAATTTTATGTTTAACCACTCTTGTTCTGTCTTTGTATTTTTGCTTTTATTTAAAATACTAAAGAGCTTTATTCTATCTAGTTTAATACTATTATTTTCATCAATGACTAAAGGCAAAATTATCTGAATGAATAATTCTTTTCTTTTTTTAGTATTTTCTATTTTTCCAATTTCTTTTGGTAATAGATCTAAATTTATAGGCTTTACTAATTTATTTTCTCTAACATCTTTTAAATTATAATTTGTTGATTTAAAAAGTTCTTCAATTGTTGCAGCGCTTAATAGTATGGCATCTGAGGGCTGCTCATCGAATGTTAAAACATCTTCATATAAAAACTTTTTATTTAATTGTTCATCTAGTTTTGTTGTTTTATTTTCTAATAATTTTTTTAAATTATTCTTTGAATTATTTTCATAGTCCTTAGAAAGTATCATTTTTTCTTTTGTAAGATTAATGGCCAATGGAGCTATAAAAAAAATCGATATAATGATTAAACTTGATAAAAAAGTTCTTGAAAGATTATCTAGTCCACTTTTTTGTGCTTTTAGTTTATTTTTTTTTTTTAAATCTTTTGCAGTTTCAAAAAATGATGTAAGTTTTTTTCTAATAATTATTTTTTTTCTCATAACTATATTGCAACCACTTCTTTAACCTCAGGCAAATAATGACACAAAAGATTTTGTACACCTTGTTTTAAGGTCATTGTCGAGCTGGGACAACCAGAACAACTTCCTTGTAATTCTACCTTAACAATTCCATCTTTAAATTCTTTAAATTTAATATCACCACCATCTTTTGCAACAGCAGGTCTAATCTTTGATTCTAAGATACTTATAATTTGCTTTTCGATTTCAGTGTGTTCCTCTTTTTTTTCTCCAAGTAACTCATTGGCAATTACAAATTCTTTTCCTGTAGAATAAAAATCATTAATCAGTGAAATAGCTATATGTTTAATATCTTCCCAATTTACTTCTTCATTTTTATTTATAGATATAAAATCTTCTCCTAAAAATACGCCTGTTACCCCATTAATTGATAAAATATTTCTTACTAATTCATTATCAGTTTCTTCTTTTTTTATCACTTCAAATGAACCATTATTGGAAACTGTTTTTCCAGGCAAAAACTTTAGTGAATTTGGGTTTGGTGTTACTTCAGTTTGAATAAACATCTTTTTATATATAATGATTACTGAGAAAATTTAAACTAATTAATATAATCTTATTAAAAACCTACTAAATCTTTAATTTCTTTTATTTTTTTTGAAGCAATTTTATTAGCTTTATTAGAACCTTCTAAAAGAATTTTATCTAAATAACCCTCATCATTTAATAATTTTTTTATTTCTTTTGAGATTGGGTCAATAGTTTCAATTAAAGTCTCTGATAACTTCTCCTTAAACTCTGAAAAATTTTTTGCTTTAAATTCAATAATAGATTTTTCTAAATTTTGATTTTTTAAACTTGAATAGATCCCTAATAAATTTTCAGCTTCTGGTCTTTCGTTTAAATCTTTAATATCTGAAGGAAGTGGCAAAGGATCCGTTTTTGCTTTTTTAATTTTATTTAATATCTCTTCGCTATTATCTGTAAGATTAATTCTGCTCAAATCTGAAGGATCTGATTTGCTCATTTTTTTTAAACCATCTTTAAGACTCATTATTCTAGAAAACTCTTTCTGTATTAAGGGCTCTGGAACTTTTAAAAAATCTGTTGCATTAAAATCGTTATTAAATTTTTGTGCTATATCTCTACAAAGTTCTAAGTGTTGTTTTTGATCATCACCAACAGGAACATGGGTTGCGTCATACAGCAGAATATCAGCAGCCATTAATACAGGATAGGAGTAAAGGCCAATACTAGCTTTTTCCTTATCTTTTCCAGCTTTTTCCTTAAACTGAGTCATTCTATTAAGCCAGCCAATTCTTGAAACACAACTTAATATCCATGCGGCTTCAGAGTGAGCTGGAACCATTGATTGATTAAAAATTATACTTTTGTTAGGATCTATTCCACTTGCAATAAATGTTGCTGCAGTTTCTCTTATATTCTTTTTTAGCTCCTTAGGATCTTGTTTTACTGTAATTGCATGAAGGTCAACTACACAAAAAATACACTCATTTTCTTTTTCATTTTGGAGTTTTACAAAATTTTTAATTGCTCCGAGATAGTTTCCTAAATGTAGGTTACCAGTAGGTTGTACTCCAGAAAAAATTTTTTTAATCATATCAATAGTTTAAATTAATATCCGTTCTTTTAAAAGCCTTGATTAAAACTGCAATGAAAAAATAAAATATAAGACCAGCAATAACAGCACCCATTAAATAGATTGCTTTAAAATTTTCTTGATAGGACAATTCATTGTTAAAAAAATAAATTATATAATTAAAAAATATTCCCATAATCACTGATGTTGTTAAAATTTTAATTAATCTATCTATAAAGATAAGATTAAAATTGAAAAAACTTTCTTTTTTTAAAAAGATAAACAATAGCAATGCATTAAACCAAGATGAAATGGTAGTTGCGATTGGTATAATTATAAAACCAATTTGTTTAAAAAAGATAACACTAATAAATATATTTAATAAAACAGATAATAATGAAATATAAAACGGTATTTTTGTATTATGTCTTGCGAAAAAAAATGTCGAAAAAACTTTTATTAATGAAAAAGCAGGCAAACCAATTGCAAAATAAAATAGAGCTTTTGCTGAATTCTTAACACTTAACTCATCAAAAGAACCATAGCCAAATAATGAAGAAATAATTTCTTCTGAGGCAATTAATAATGCAACTGTTGCTGGGATACTCAAGAATAGACTAAGTTCTAAAGCTTTATTTTGAATTAAGTTTATTTTATCTTTATTTTGACTTTTAACATATTTGGATAGTTGGGGTAAAATAACTGTACCAATTGCAATTCCAGCAATGGCTAAATTTATTTGATAAACTCTATCAGCATAATAAAGGTAAGAAACCGCACCAGCTTGAAAAGATGCAATAATTGTTCCTACTAAAATATTTATTTGAGTAACACCTGATGAAAAAATACTAGGTAATAATTTTTTAAAAAAGTTTTTAATTTTTTTATCAATGTTAATTTTAAATTTAATCTTAGGTGAAAAATTTTTTTTTACAAAAAAGTATAGAAAAATAAATTGTACAACGCCTGAAATGGTTACTGCATAAGATAAATAATAAACAAGATTATCGTCTAATATTTTTGCAAATAACAAAACTCCAATTAAAAGTATATTTAAAATAATTGGAGCAGCGGACGCTATTGCAAATTTATTATGTGAATTTAAAATTGCAGAAAAAAAAGATGCTAAACTTATAAAAATTAAAAATGGGAAGGTAATTCTTGTTAAGGTTATAGCTAGTTCCATTTTATCATAATCACCTTCAAAACCTGGTGCAATTAGATAAACAAATAAAGGCATCAATATCTCTACAATCAGAACTAAAACTATTAGGCCTAGGGTGAGTAGATTAAAAATACTATTAGCAAAGTTTTGTGCTTTTTTTTTATTATTCAATAATGATGAGTAGCTTGGAACAAAAGCTGCATTAAATGTTCCTTCAGAAAATAATCTTCTAAAAGTATTAGGAATTCTAAACGCTACAAAGAAAGCATCTGCCAAAATTCCAGTTCCAAGGAATACTGCTATTAAAATATCTCTTAAATAGCCCAGTAACCTACTAATTATTGTAAAAAAGCTAAACGTGCTTGTTGACTTAATAAGATTCATAAATCATATTAGTCTTAAATTTGCTCCATTTGTATATCTAATTAACATAAATGAAAAAAACTAAAATAGATCATTATACTGATAAAGAAGCTCTAGAATTCCACAGCTTAAATAAGCCAGGAAAAATAGAAATAAATTCTTCAAAACCAATGACAACTAAGAGGGATTTGGCATTAGCTTATTCTCCTGGTGTTGCAGTTCCAGTTCAAGCAATTGCTGACGATCCAGAGACAGCATACGATTATACATCTAAAGGAAATTTAGTTGCAGTGATAAGTAATGGATCAGCTATTTTAGGAATGGGCAATTTAGGAGCACTTGCATCTAAACCTGTTATGGAGGGAAAGGCAGTTTTATTTAAAAGATTTGCCGATATAGATTCTATTGACTTAGAAATTGACTCTCAAGATGCCGATGAAATTATTAATAGTATTAAAAACTTTGCATGCAGTTTTGGTGGTATTAACTTAGAAGATATTGCAGCTCCTGATTGTTTTATAATTGAAGAAAAATTAAAAGAAATTTTAGATATTCCAGTTTTTCATGACGATCAACATGGAACAGCAATTATAACTACAGCTGCATTAATTAACGCCCTAGATATTAGTGGTAAATCAATAAAAGACATTAAAGTTGTTGTAAATGGAGCAGGTGCATCAGCAATTGCTTGTACAAATTTGTTTAAAAATAGTGGTGTACCTAGTGAAAATGTAATCATGCTTGATCGTAAAGGAGTGGTCTATAGAGGTAGAACTGAGGGAATGGACCAGTGGAAATCTGCCCATGCAGTAGAAACTAAAAAAAGAACTTTAGAAGAAGCTATAAATGGAGCTGACGTATTTTTAGGATTATCTGCCAAAGGAGCTTTGAAAAAAGAGTTAGTAAAAACTATGGCTAAGAACCCAATAATTTTTGCCTGCGCAAATCCTGATCCTGAAATAACACCTGAAGAAATAATGGAAGTTAGAGATGATGCCATTATTGCAACTGGAAGGTCTGATTATCCTAATCAAGTAAACAATTTAATTGGTTTTCCTTATATTTTTAGAGGAGCATTAGACGTAAGAGCTACATCTATTAATGAAGAAATGAAAGTTGCAGCTGCAAACGCAATTGCAAAATTAGCAAGAGAAGATGTTCCAGATGAAGTTGTTGCCGCCATGGGAGGAGATCGTCCTAAATATGGAAAGGACTATATAATTCCATCCACGTTTGATCCAAGACTGATTAGTGTAATTCCTGCAGCTGTTGCAAAAGCTGCTATGGATAGTGGTGTTGCAAAAAAATCTATAAAAGATTTTGAGGCTTATAGAGACCAACTCAAACAAAGGCTAGATCCCTCAGTAACTATTATGCAAGGTATTAACTCTCACATCAAAAAAAATCAAAAGAGAATTGTTTTTGCAGATGGAGAAGACGAAAACACTCTTAAAGCAGCAATTGCATTTAAAAATTCTAAATTAGGTACGCCAATTTTAATTGGTAAAAAATCTAAAATTAAAGAAAGAATAAAAGAAATTGGCTACAATGAAAATTTTGATATTGAAATAGTTAATTCTGAAAACAAAGAAAAAAGAGAAAAGTACGTAAACTTTTTATTTGAAAAAATGCAAAGAGAGAAAGGTCTTTTGGAAAGAGATTGTGATAGATTAGTTAGAAATGATAGGGTTATATGGGCATCTTGTATGGTTGCTTGTGGTGATGCAGATGGTGCTGTCACTGGAAATACTAGAAGATTTGGAGCTTCTTTTGATAAAGTTACACAAGTTATAGATGCTAGACCAGGTGAAATCATGTTTGGATTAAATATGGTTGTTGCTAAAGGAAAAACTATTTTTGTTGGAGATACGAGTGTAAATGAATATCCAAGTTCAGAGGAACTTGCAGAAATTGCAATTTCATCAGCTAGAGTAGTTAAAATGTTTGGTTTTGTTCCAAAAGTTGCTTTTGTTTCTCACTCTACTTTTGGTCAACCTCTAACAAGTAGAACTAAACATATAAAAAAAGCTGTTCAAATTTTAAAAGATAAAAATGTGGATTTTGATTTTGATGGGGACATGCAGCCAGATGTTGCCTTAAATGAAGAATACAAAGAATTATATCCTTTCTCAAGTATTGTAGGAAATGCAAATATATTAATAATGCCAGGCCAACACAGTGCTGCTATTTCTTATAAAATGATGAAAAGCTTAGGTGACACAAAAGTTATTGGTCCTCTTTTGATTGGATTGGGTCAACCCATTGAAATAGCTCCATTAAGGTCGTCTACTTCAGAAATCATAAATTTAGCTTCAGTTGCTGCCTACTCTGCTGATGTAATTGATTATAAAAAAAGTTAATTTTTTTGAATTCTTAAATCTTCAACCAAGACAATACTAGCAATAACATCTTCTACATCTAATATTTCTTTTGCTTCATTTATTACTTCTTTTCTTTCTTCTGTGGTTAAAGAAATCCCATAAATAAATATTTTTTTCTTATAAGTATCAATTTGATAATTGGTTGCTTTAATTTTTTTGTTAAATATTAAAGCAGTACGAAGTTGAGATGTAATTAACAAATCTTTAGCAGATTGTTGAAAATTAAAATCTTCTTTTATTTTAATATCGTTTTTAACTGATCTGGCACCTTTTGTTTCCCATGCAAGTTTGGTAATTTGAAGTTTTTCTTCAGGATCATCTACTTTTCCAGTTACAAAAATTTTTCCATCTAAAACTTTTGTACTAACGGCTAAGATGTAGCTCTTGTCTCTTAGGGCTAATCTTGCAGCTAAATTTTTTTGCATTACAGAATCGTCTATTTGGGTCCCTAAAGATCTTGGATCAAACGCAACACTAACACCTGTTCCAAAAACTCCTTTTGAGCTAATCCCAACACATCCTGTTAAGATTAAAAAAATTAAACTTATTAAAAATATTTTATTTTTCATTTTTTATTTTTAGACAATAATTGTAAATTTCTTTTTTTGATACATTCGTGTTTTGGCTAATTAAATCTGTAATATCTTTTATGCTTAGTTTATTAATTAATTTTTGAATAATTATTTTATCAGATTCTTTTAATATTATCGATGAATTTTTTTCTTTTAACTTTTCAGAAATAACAATTGTTAACTCTCCTTTGGGATCAGATTTAAATGGTTCAAGTGTCTCCACATCTGTTCTTATATATTCCTCATAAAATTTGGTCATTTCTCTGCAAACCAAAATTTTTCTATTTGAAAAGTAACGTTTTAAATCTTTTATCGATCTATTAAATTTTCGTGGAGAAATAAAAAAAACAATACAGCCCTCTAAATTTGCAAGCCTTTCGAAATCTTCACTTAATTTGCTATTTTTTTCTGGAAAAAAACCATAAAAAAAATATTTTTCATTAAATCCACTTATGGAAACTGCAGAAGAAACAGCAGACGCACCCGGAATTGGAAAGATATCTATTTTGTTAACAACACATTCGTTGACCAATATAGCTCCTGGATCTGAGATCGATGGAGTTCCAGCGTCAGAAATCAAAGAAACAACTGATCCTGATTTTAAAATATCAATTACTCTCGATAAATTTTTTTTTTCATTAAATTTATGATTTGCAATAAGTTTTGATTTAATTTCATACCGTTCTAATAAATTTTTTGAAATACGTGTATCCTCACACAGTACATAATCCGATTTTTTTAATACTTCTAGGGCTCTTAAAGTGATGTCGCTTAAGTTCCCAATAGGAGTAGATACAATATAAAGACCACTTTTAACTTTATTATTTATATTTTCAGTATGTAGAATCATCAAATTATAATAGTTATAATAATAACATTAAAATGAACAAAATTATTAAAATTATACTTTTTTTAGCTTTTGGTTTCTTAATTACTCCAGTAGCACTCTTAGCAAATGAGAAAATTAGGATTGGTCTTCTTGTCCCTTTAACAGGAAAGAACTCTGAAATAGGACAATCCATAATTAAATCTACACGTCTTGCAATTAATACAATAAACAATGCATCAATTGAGATTATACCAAAAGATACACAGTCAAACCCTGAGGTAACTTTAGCGGCAGCTAAGGAGTTGGCTAATTCAGGAATAAAAATTGTTGTTGGTCCAGTTTTTAACGAAAGTCTAATTTACCTAGGTGAGTTAAGTGAATTAACATTCTTGGCTCTAACTAATAAAAATGATAATTTTTCTAAAAACATTATTAACGCTGGAATTAATGCAACTTCACAACTAAATGCAATTAAGAAGTTTATAGAATTAAACGAAATAAAAAAAACTATTTTTCTTACTCCAGATGTAAGTTTTAAAAATGAAATTGAAAAAGCTATTTCAAATTCTAAAATAAAAATATTAGAAAATTATATTTATAATACTGACCCGACTAAACTTACCAAACAAATTGAAAAAATTACACGTTATGAAATTAGAAAACAAAACCTTGAAGATGAAATAAATAGACTAGAGAAATCAGAACAAAACAATAAAGAGCTCTTAATTGAAAGGTTAAAAAAGAGAGATACTCTTGGTAGTGTAAAATTTGACTCAGTGGTAATTTCTGATTTTGATGAAAGTTTAAAAAGCGTAACAACTTCACTGCTTTACACGGATATAACTCCTAAAGAAAAATATTTTATTACTCTTAATCAATGGTTTGATGAGTCTCTTTTAAAAGAGACAAGCTCACAACCCTTGTATTTTCCCTCTGCAAATAAAGATAATTATGATGAATTTTCTAATGAATATTTTGAAAAATATAATCAGTACCCTAATCAATTATCATTTTTAAGTTATGACTTGGTTGGGCTTGTGTATTATTTAATTCTTCAAAACGAATCTGTTATTGATAAAAAAATGTTTACTAAAAAAACTTTGTTTAAAGGAAAGGTTGGAGTTTTTGAAATTAAAAACAATAAAATTAATCATATTTTAAATTTTTATAAAGCTGAAGATGGAGAATTTAAAAAAATTTTTTAATTTTTTTAAAAGCTTTAAATCTATGATCTATTTTATATTTCTGTGATGCTCTCATTTCACCAAATGTAATTTTTTTTCCAAGTGGTATGAAAATAGGATCATAACCAAAACCATTTTTACCTTTGATAACTGGTGAAATAAAACCCTCAACCTTTCCAATAGAATTTATTATTTCTTTATTTTTATTATAAATAGTTAAGGCACAAATAAACCTGGCCTTAATTTTTTTCTCTCGCCAATTTTTGTCTTTTTTATCTAACTCCTTAAAAACTCTATACATTGCTTTTTTAAAATCACCTTTTTTACCTCCCCATCTAGCTGAATAAATTCCAGGGTCTCCATCTAAAACATCTATTTCTAAACCTGAGTCATCAGACAGACATATCATTTTTGATTTTTTAGAAAAAAATTTAGCTTTGATTAAGGAGTTTTCCTTAAATGTTTTGCCATTTTCAGGAGGGCTTTTTATTTTAAAGTCCTGTGGAGAGTATATTTCAACATTTTTAGGCAATAAATCCTTAATTTCTCTTAATTTTCCTTTATTATTAGTGCCTACCAACAATTTTATAATTTTATTCTTTAACATCTAGCAATTATCAAATTTCATACCATATAAGTTGTCATGGAAAAAGATCAAAACATTAATTCTGAAAACCAAAATGAAGAAATTAAAGAGAGTGAAGCTGAGGAGCAAAACCAAGTAGAACAAGAAATTTCAGCCGATAAAACTGAAGAGGCAAAAGAGGTTACACCTGAAGAAAAAATTAAGGAGTTAGAAGATAAACTTACTAGAACTTTTGCTGAAATGGAAAATCAAAGAAGAAGATTTGAAAAGGAAAAAGATGATGCTTTTGATTATGGTGGATTTTCTTTTGCAAAAGAAGCTTTAAATTTAATTGATAATCTTGAGAGATCAAAACAAATTTTAGAAAGTGATGAAGTATTAAAAGATACTGAAGCTTTAAAAAAAACTTTAGAGCATTTTGAAATTATTAGTAAAGATATGGTGTCGATTTTTTCAAAAAATGGAATTACACCTGTTGTTTCTATTGGTAAAAAATTGGATCCCAATCAACACCAAGCTATGATGGAAATTGATGACGATCAAAAAGAACCTGGAACAATAGTTCAAGAAATTCAAAAAGGTTTTATGATGAAAGATAGACTTTTAAGACCAGCATTAGTCGGAGTTTCAAAAAAAACTAAAACTCCAGATGATCAAAAAAGCGAGGAAAATAAAGAAAATTCAGACAATTAATTATAATTGTAAGAACTTGTAGATTGAAAATTAACACTTATATGAAGGAAAGGAATTAAATTATGAGCAAAATTATAGGAATAGATTTAGGAACAACAAATTCATGCGTGTCTATCATGGAAGGTAGTCAGCCAAAAGTTTTAGAAAATGCTGAGGGTGCAAGAACAACTCCTTCGGTTGTAGCTTTTACTGAGGATGGGGAAAAACTTGTAGGTCAACCTGCAAAAAGACAAGCTGTAACTAACCCTGAAAATACTATTTTTGCTGTAAAAAGATTAATTGGAAGAAGTTTTGAAGACCCTACTGTAAAAAAAGATATTGCAGCTGCACCTTTTAAAATTGTGAATTCAGAAAAAGGAGATGCTTGGATTGAAGCTAAAGGGGAAAAATATTCACCTTCTCAAATTTCAGCTTTTATTCTTCAAAAGATGAAAGAAACAGCTGAAAAGTATTTAGGCCAAGAAGTAACGAAAGCTGTAATTACAGTTCCTGCATATTTTAATGATGCTCAAAGACAGGCAACAAAAGATGCTGGTAAAATTGCTGGCCTTGAAGTTTTAAGAATTATTAATGAACCAACAGCCGCTTCTCTTGCTTACGGTTTAGATAAAAAACAAAATAAAAAAATAGCTGTTTATGATTTAGGTGGTGGAACTTTTGATGTCTCTATCCTTGAGTTGGGTGATGGTGTATTTGAAGTTAAATCTACAAATGGTGATACATTTTTAGGTGGTGAAGACTTTGATAATACAATCGTTGATTATTTAATTGGTGAATTTAAAAAAGATTCTGGAATTGATTTAAGATCAGATAAATTGGCTCTTCAAAGATTAAAAGAAGCTGCTGAAAAAGCAAAAATTGAATTATCTTCTGCAGAGCAAACAGATGTTAATTTACCTTTTATAACAGCTGATAAAACTGGTCCAAAACATATCAATTTAAAAATGACTAGAGCAAAATTAGAAGCTTTGGTTGAAGATTTAATCTCAAGAACATTACCACCATGTAAAACTGCTCTTAAAGATGCAGGGCTTACCGCAAGTGAAATTGATGAAATTGTAATGGTTGGTGGAATGACAAGAATGCCTAAAGTTCTATCTGAAGTTAAAAACTTTTTTGGTAAAGAGCCAAATAAAAGTGTAAACCCTGATGAAGTTGTAGCAATGGGTGCTGCAATCCAAGCTGGTGTTCTTCAAGGAGACGTTAAAGATGTGCTTCTTTTAGATGTAACACCTTTATCGCTTGGAATTGAAACATTGGGTGGGGTTTCAACAAAATTAATTGAAAAAAATACAACAATACCAACAAAAAAAAGCCAAGTATTTTCAACAGCTGATGACAACCAACCTGCTGTATCAATCAGAGTGCTTCAAGGTGAAAGAGAAATGGCATCTGACAATAAAATGTTAGGAAATTTTGAGCTAGTCGGAATTGCGCCTGCTCCAAGAGGAGTGCCTCAAATAGAAGTAACTTTTGATATTGATGCAAATGGAATTGTGAGTGTTTCTGCTAAAGATAAAGGAACTGGAAAAGAACAAAAAATTCAAATCCAGGCCTCAGGTGGCTTAAGTGATGAAGAGATTGAAAAAATGGTAAAAGATGCTGAAGCAAATAAAGAAGAGGACAAAAAGAAAAGAGAATCTGTTGATGTTAGAAATCAAGCAGATACTCTTTTACACTCTACTGAAAAAAATCTAAAAGAGCATGGTGCCAAAGTTTCTGATGTTGATAAAAAAGCAATTGAAGATGCCTCAACTGATTTAAAAGAAGCTATTAAAGGAACTGATACCGAAGTAATTAAGAAGAAAACCGAAACTTTAGTTCAAGCCTCCATGAAGTTAGGTGAAGCAATTTATAAATCTCAAGAGAAAAAAGAAGGTTCACCAAAAGAAGGTGATAAAAATGATGAAGGAAAAAAAGACGATAATGTAGTTGATGCTGACTTTGAAGAAGTTAAAGAAGAAAGCAAAGAAGGCAAAGAAGAAGATAAAGAAAAAAGCGCCTAAGACTTACAGCAACTATCATCTTAAAGTAACTTATGGCTAAAAGAGATTTTTATGACGTCTTAGGGGTTAGCAAAAGTGCAAGCCCTGAAGAATTAAAATCTGCTTACCGTAAATTAGCTGTAAAATATCACCCAGACAAAAACCCAGGTGATAAAGCCTCAGAAGATAAATTTAAAGAAGCTGGTGAAGCTTACGGCATTCTTTCAGATAAAGAAAAAAAACAAAACTATGACAACTTTGGCCACGCTGCTTTTGAGGGTGGTGGAGGTAGACAGGGAGGAGGCTTTGGTGGTGGTTTTGGTGGAGCTGATTTTTCAGATATATTTGAAGATTTTTTTGGAGATTTTGGTGGTGGACAATCAAGAGGAAGACGAAAAACTAATAATAGAGGGTCTGATCTTCGATATGATTTATCTATTACCCTTGAAGAAGCATATGAGGGTAAAAAACAAGATATAAAATTCTCAACTACAGAAAAATGTAATACTTGCAGTGGTAATGGTTCTAAACCTGGTCATTCTCCAGACAGATGTACGGTTTGTGGTGGAAATGGAAAAGTAAGATCTAATCAAGGTTTTTTTACTGTTCAACAAACTTGTCCTCAATGTGCAGGCTCTGGTGAAGAAATAACAAATCCATGTACAGATTGTAATGGTCAAGGTAACAAGCAAGCTTCCAAAAAAATATCAGTTACAATACCTAAAGGTGTCGATGATGGAACTAGGATTAGATTAGCTGGCAAAGGTGAAGCAGGATCCAAAGGTGGAGCAAATGGTGATCTTTATCTTTTTGTAAATGTTCATTCACATGATTTATTTAAAAGATCTGATGAAAACTTATTTTTTGAATTTCCTATATCTTTTGCAGATGCCGCATTAGGAACCACAATAGAGATACCAACAATTGATGGTGGAAAAGCTAAAATTAAAATACCTGATGGAACTCAAAATGGAAAACAATTTAGGCTAAAAGGTAAAGGTATGCCTTATATGAGAGGTAGTGGAAATGGAGACCTTTATGTCCAAGTAAATACAGAAGTTCCTATTTCTTTAAATAGAGAACAAAAAGAGTTACTTGAAAAATTTAGAAAAATTGAAAACGAAAAGTCCAATCCAAGTATCAAACAATTCTTTCAAAAAGCAAAAAGTTTTTGGAAAAACTAAAGACTAATTAACTAAAAAAGGTTAATATTTTCCCAGATGAAAAAAATTAATTTAGCTATTTCTGGCTGCTTGGGAAGAATGGGTCAACAGCTTATTAAATCTTCAAAAAATAACAATAACTTTAAACTAACTGCTCTAACAGAAAATAAAGCTATCAGTAAAAAAATTGCTGGTATCAAGCTTGATGTAAACACCGAACAAGCTTTTAAAAAAACTGATGTAATAATAGATTTTACAGTCCCAAACTGTACTTTAGATATTTTAAAAATTGCCTCAAAATTAAAAAAAAGAGTAGTAATTGGAACAACGGGATTTAATCAAAAAGAAGAGGCCTTGATTAAAAAATTTTCAAAAACCATTCCAATTTTAAAAGCTGGGAATATGAGCCTTGGTGTTAATTTATTAATGTATTTAACTGAAATTGCCTCAAAGTCACTAAATGAAGAATATTTAAGCAAGGTATTTGAAGTTCATCACAAACACAAAAAAGATTACCCATCAGGAACAGCTTTAATGCTGGGAAAAGGAATTGCAGATGGGAAAAATAAAAATCTTTATAACTTAATGGGTAAAAGATTTTTAAATAAGAAATCTTTTCCTTATGGAAAAAAAATTAATTTCAATTCAATTAGAAAAGGTGAAATTATTGGTGAACATGAAGTTACATTTTCTAGTGGCAAAGAAATAATAAAATTAAATCATGAAGCTTTTGATAGAGCACTTTATTCAGATGGAGCTCTAACTGCTGCAAAATGGTTGATTAATAAAAAACCAGGACTTTATTCAATGAGAGATTTATTGAACTTTAAATAATGGATGAACAAGATAAAGCAAAAAAAATACTAAAAATTTTAAATAAACTTTATCCAACAACCCCTATCCCACTAGATCATACTAGTAAATTTACTCTCTTGATGTCAGTTCTTTTATCAGCACAATGTACTGATCTAAATGTTAATAATGTAACTAAAAATATATATCCAAAATATAATAGACCTGAGCATTTTGTAAAATTAGGCAAAAAACGAATAGAAAAATTGATTAAAAGTATTGGTCTCTTTCGAGTTAAGGCTAAAAGTATTTATTTGATGTCTAAACAGCTTCTTGAAAAGCATGGGGGCAAAGTACCCAAAAGCTTTGAAGAGCTCGAAAAACTGCCTGGTGTAGGCCATAAAACTGCAAGTGTGGTTATGTCTCAAGGTTTTGGGGTTCCAGCTTTTGCAGTTGATACCCACATTCATAGATTGGCTCAAAGATGGGGTTTAACGAATGGCAAAAATGTTATTCAAACTGAAAAAGATTTAAAAAAAATATTTCCAGAAAAAACATGGAGCAAATTACATTTACAAATAATTTATTATGGAAGAGAATTTTGTAAGGCAAGGGAATGTTATGGTTTGACTTGTAAAATTTGCACGACTTGTTATCCTAATCGAAAAAATCCAGTTAAAATAAAAAAAGCTTAATATGAAAATACTAGGAATTGGTAATGCAATTGTTGACGTCATTTGTAAAGTTGATGACCAATATTTAATAAATAATCAATTAACAAAAAGTACAATGAAGCTGGTTGATGAAATTGAGTTTAAAAAACTTTTATCTACATTAAATATTGAGGAAACTATCTCTGGTGGATCCATTGCAAATTCTATTGTTGGACTATCTCAATTAGGAAATAATGTTGGATTTATAGGTAAAGTTAATGCTGATGACTTAGGTCAAAAATATGAAGATGGACTAAAAAAAGAAAAAGTTAATTACTTATATTCAAAAAAAAATGAGCAACTTCCTACAGGTACTTGTTTAATTTTGATTACCCCTGATTCTGAGAGAACTATGTGTACCTTCTTAGGAACTGCTGCTAAAATTAATGGCGGGGATATTGATGAACAAATCATTAGAAATTCAGAAATAACTTTCTTAGAGGGTTATTTATGGGACGAGGGAGAACCTAAAAAAGCTTTTGATAAAGCTATAAATAATTCTAATAAAGTTGCAATGTCGTTATCAGATCTATTTTGTGTTGAAAGGCATAAAAAACAATTTCTAGATTTAGTTGAAAATAAATTAGATATAGTTTTTGCCAATGAACAAGAAATCTTATCATTAATCAGCAGCACATCATTTAATGATGCAGTGTCTTATGCAAAAAATTTAAATAAAATCATGGTAATCACAAGGGGCGAAAAAGGAGCTATATCAATAAATGATGGCAAAACAGTTGAATTTCCAGCTCAAAAAAATCTTAATATAATTGATCTTACTGGTGCTGGGGATTTATTTGCAGCAGGTTACTTGCATGGGCTGATAAATAAAATGAATATAGATGAAAGTTTGGCTAAAGGCACTGAATTATCATCAAAAATAATTCAAAAAATTGGAGCTAGAATTTAATTTGTATCAATAATAAAAAATATTATAATTAAATCATGAACGAGCCAGAAATTTTAAAATTTTTTCCTGAACCAGTATTTAAATATAAATTAGAAGATTTTAAAAATTTAAATAAAGAATTATCTGAATATATTTATAAACTACAGGCTGAAGATAAGGATGGAATAGAAAAATCAAATAAGGGCGGATGGCACTCTAGGAATTTTGAATTAACAGTTAAAAATTCGGCACAGAATAGATTTGCTATAATAGTACAAAAGTACATTTTAAAAGTTTTTAACAACAATGGGTGGAAAACTGAAAATAAAAATATTCGTATTAAAGAAATGTGGGCAATAATAAATAAAAATGGAGACTTTAATATTTTGCATACCCATCCAAATTGTTATTTAAGTGCAGCATATTATGTAAAAGCACCAGAAAAATGTGGGAAATTTCAAATAGAAAATCCTAATATTGCAAAGAAAAATTTCTATCCTGAAATTAAAAGAAAAAATGAACTAAACTTAAAAGTGGCTGGAATAGAAATTGAAGAGGGTGATTTATTAATTTTTCCTGGCTATTTACCACATAAAGTTAGTACAAATGAATCTAATGAAGATCGAGTAGTGATAAGTTTTAATGTTGATATTAAGGGATAAACAGAACCATCGATTCGAACATATTACCAAATAAAATAGTAAATTTTTAATAATGAAGCTTCTTATATAATCTTATACCCATTTTTTTGACTAACTATAAAATTTTTATCATCGAAACTTTTAAGAATTTTTTTTCTGAGTCTATAGATATGAGTTTCAACAGTATGGGTTTCCATTTCCACAGAATAACGCCAAATATTTTTTTTTAAGTCTGCTACATCTCGATTCTTTTTTGTTTCATACAAATATAAAATAATTTCAGTTTCTTTTTCAGTGAGTTTTAAATTTAAACCATCTTTAGAAAGTAATTTAGAGTTCAAATTTAATTCATAATCATTAACCTTAATCTTTGCTTGGTAACTAAACTTTAATTTCATCAATTTGAGATTAATAAACTCAAGAAGTTTACTTAAAGACATGGGTGAGTCATTTAAATTTAAGATATTATTTTCTGTAATAGTTTTATTCGACAACAAATCATGACTAGTTTTGGATATTATTAATGAGTTTATTATATCATAATCAGAATTATTTTTAATACTGTTCTCGTTTTCTAATTTTATAACATTAAAGAATAAATTTTCTTTAATCTCTTCTAAGATTTCATATAGTGAATTAAAGTTTAAAATAAAAACATTTTGCATAATTATATTTAATATTACTTATGATAATTCATGTACCAAATAAAAACACTCTTATAATTGACGACTTTAAATTGAAATGCTGTGTTGGAAAAAGTGGCATAAATTCTAATAAAAAAGAGGGAGATCATTCAACCCCCAAAGGGTCATTTAATTTAAGAAAATTGTATTTTAGAAAAGATCGTGTTGGTATTCCAAAATGCAAAATAAATAAAAAGGTCATTAAACAAGATATGGCTTGGTGTGATGACCCGAAACATAAAAAATATAATGAAGAAATTAATACAAGCAATAAAAAGCTTAAAGAAAATCTACACAGAAAAGATCATAAATATGATTATATAATTTCAATTAGTCACAATGAAAAAAAAGCTCCAGGTAAAGGGAGTGCAGTATTTATTCATTTAACAGATGATTATAAACCAACAGCGGGATGTATTGCTTTGAAAAAGAAAGATTTTGAAATATTATTAAAGTTAATAGATAAAAAAACTAAAATTAAAATAGGTTAATTTCTATTACCAAATATTTTTGAACCTACCCTGATATATGTTGCATTATTTTTAATTGCCTCTTGATAATCTCCTGACATACCCATACTTAATTCTTTAAAATTTAATTCTTTGTTTATTTTATTCATCTCAGAAAAATATTTCTCAACATGACCATCATTCGGTGGAATACACATTGTGCCAATAATATCTAAATTCAAATTTTTACAAAATTTATAAAAATCGACCAAGTTGTCTTTGTTTATTCCAGATTTTTGATCTTCATTACCAATATTTACTTGAATAAATATCTTAGCTTTTTTTTCTTGTTTTATTTGTTGTTCCGAAATTTTAATTGCTAGTCTTTCACTATCTAAAGAGTGAATATAATCAAATATTCGTAATGCAAATTTAACTTTATTGGTCTGAAGTCTGCCAATCAAATGAAGCTTAATGGCATTATTTTTAAGCTTTATATCACTCCACTTATCTATGGCCTCCTGTACTTTATTTTCTCCATAATGAAGATGACCGTATTCTATTAGTGGCAGAACCTTTTCAATGGAAAAAGTCTTGGATACCGCTATAATTTTAGCTAAATCATCATGATTTGCTTTTGATTTAATAAGCTCTTCTATATAAATTAAATTTTCAACAGTGTTATGCATAATAAAATTTTGAACAAATATTACTTTATAAAAAAATTTGACCAAAGTCACATAGATAAACAGGATAAAAATACAATCATAATATTTAGAAATTATGATAAAAAAATTAATGAAAAATTAATTTTAATAATAAAAAATTATTGCAAAAAAAAACAGATCAAATTTTTAATTTCTAATAACTTTAAATTAGCTATTAAACTTAATTTAGATGGTGTTTATATCCCTTCATTTAATAAAGATAAAAAACACCTTTCTTATTCTGTTAAAAAAAACTTTATTATACTGGGTTCAGCTCATAGTATTTATGAAATGAGGATCAAAGAATTACAGGGTGTAAAATCTATATTTTTATCTTCAATATTTAAAAAGAATAAAAATTATTTAGGAATTAATAGATTTAAATTACTATCTCTCTTAAGCAACATACCAGTTGTAGCACTTGGTGGTATTTCAAAAATTAATTTAAAAAAATTAAAGTTTATTAATTGTTTTGGTTTTGCTGGTATTTCTTTTTTTGAACAAAAAAAAGGCCCCTAAAAAGGGGCCCTTTTATTAATTTGTGTTCTAAATTAATTAGAATGCAAATGATAGACCTAGAGACCAGTAGTCTTTATCATCAGTTGCACCAGAACTATGAATTGCATCTTTAGCTTCTCTTGAAGATGCTGAAACAGTCATTCCACCAGATGTGTAAGAAACTGCAAGTTTTGAGAATTCAGCGTCTAAAGTATCGCCTTCTTCATCAATAGTTTCTTCACCGTAAGATACTGAAATTGCATCTGAAACTGTGTAAGACACTGAGTAAGATGTAGTTTCTTGATCTTTGCTTGATGTTTCAGTTGCATGATCATTGTTAGAGTAAGCAACAGTTACTGGACCATAAGCATATGATGCTTTCATAGTCGTTGTATCACCTTGCGCAGCTGAATCAGTTTCTTGCTCACCAACACCATAGCTAACTGATAAACCTTCAATACCTGTATACGTCGCAGCGTATGCAGTTGAAGAAGCAGCACCGGCAGCTTGTGGTACGTATGAAGCTGACACTGATAAACCATCAACTATTGATGGTAAAGTGTACAACAACGAGTTGTTAGCTGTAGTTGATGTGAATACTGTTGTTCCAGTAGTTCCATCAAATGTATCCCAGATATCGCCTGCAGCAGTAGTATCTAAAGCTGATTGAGCAGAAGATCCACCCTCACCACTAAATACAAGTGTTCCTAATGCGTCTGAGCTAACTGTTACTGAGTGAGCATCAAAGATTGAACCATCTTCTGCACCATCACTATCAGTTGCATCATTATCAAATTCATCAATCACGAATGATACTGAAACATTCAATCCATTATCTAATTCGCCTGAACCTGAGAAAGTAAGTTGGTTACCCATTGAAAAACCTTTTCCAGAATTTCTTGAATCGATAGAATAGTTTTCCACTGTTATTGAAGCTGAACCAGCCACTGTCATTTCACCAGCAAATACTGATGTAGAAACAAGTGACGCTGCTAAAGCTGTCAAACCTATTTTTTTTAAGTTGTTCATATTTTTCCTTTGTTTGTTGTTATTGTTATTATTAATAATAAACACAGAACATATATCAATTTAAGGTCAATTTTTTCTTGAAAATGTTTTATTCTAATGAAAAATTTGATGACTGTTGCATTTTTACATCATATTTTAAGTCTATTTTCTTATATTTTTAGCAATTTTTTAAATATAATGTATATATTTATTAAATTAACTCAAAATTCCAATATGCAGTCTATAAAAAACTTAAAAATCATCTTTATTCTTATTTTATTTTCTATTTTTTTAAATTCTTGTGGCGGGAAGTTACCAGGTGCAGATGCTAGAAAATACGACCCAGACCCAAAAAAAAGGGTAGCAAAAAATCTTGAAGAAGGAAGAGGTTTTAAAGTTATGGATCTTACAAAAAATGGAGGTTCTGGAGTTTTTGAATTTGCAAGCTCAAATGAGCTATGGAGAGCCTCTCTTGATATTATAGATTTTATGCCTCTTACATCGGTAAATTATAGTGGAGGGATTATCGTTACCGATTGGTATTCAACTGACCAATCTTCTAATGAAAGTATTAAAATTTCCATAAGATTTTTAAGTAATGAAATAAGGGCTGATGCACTTGATATTAAAGTTTTTAACAAAAAATGTTTAACACAATCAAACTGTGTAATATCTGAAAAAGATGGAGACATAACAATTGAATTAAAAGAAAAAATTTTAAAAACAGCAGCAATTTATGAAAAAAATAAAAAAGAAAAAAAAGAAAAATAGAAATTTCATAAATAACAAAATCCTAACTAATAAAATCTAATTTTGTGGATAGATACAATTTTAAAATAGTAGAAGAAAAGTGGCAAAAACACTGGCAAGGTAAAAAAGTATTTTCAACTAAAGTTGATAAGAATAAAAAAAAATTTTACTGCTTAGAAATGTTTCCTTACCCATCAGGGAAAATTCATATGGGTCATGTTAGAAATTATACGATCGGTGATGCACTTGCCCGTTTCAAAGCCTTGCAAGGTTACAACGTTCTTCATCCAATGGGTTGGGACTCGTTTGGTATGCCAGCAGAAAATGCTGCTAGACAAAATAATTTAGATCCCAAAACTTGGACTGAATCAAATATTAAGACTATGAGATCTCAACTTAAAAAACTTGGGTTATCAATAGATTGGGACAAAGAAATCTCAACTTGTTCTGAGGATTATTACAAGCACCAGCAAGAATTTTTTTTAGACCTGTATGATAAAGGATTAGTTTACAGAAAAGAAAATTATGTTAACTGGGATCCTGTTGATGAAACGGTTCTTGCTAATGAACAAGTAGTAGATGGTAAAGGTTGGAGGTCTGGAGCTATAGTTGAAAGAAAGAAGCTAAATCAATGGTTTTTTAACATCTCAAAATTCTCTGAAGAGCTTTTACAAGGATTAGATGCATTAAAAAATTGGCCTAATAAAGTAAAGGTTATGCAAAAAAACTGGATAGGCAAATCTTTTGGTTGTGAAGTTGAATTTAAAATTGAAAGTGAAAAACCTATTGAAAGTATCAAGTGTTATACAACAAGGCCTGACACTTTATTTGGTTTTTCTTTTCTTGCCCTTTCGGTTGATCACCCTTTAGCAAAATATTATGAAGAAGATAAAGAATTTCAAAAATTTAGAGATGAATGCTCTAAAACAGGAACTACTGAAGAGTCTATTGCCTCTGCAGAAAAACTTGGTTTTAAAACTGATATGATTGCAGTTAACCCACTAGACAAAAATATGAAGGTTCCAGTCTATTTTGCAAACTTTGTATTAATGGATTATGGGTTAGGTGCTGTTTTTGGTTGTCCTGCACATGATCAACGAGATTTAGATTTTGCAAAAAAATATAATTTAAAAATTACACCTGTTGTAAAGCCTGAAAAAGAAAAAGACTTTGAAATAAATAATGAGGCTTATACGGGTGAAGGATATCTTTATAACTCAGATTTTCTTAATGGTTTAAAAGTTCCAAGCGAATCTATTATTAAGACTATAGAATTTCTTGAAAAGAATAATTTAGGGACAAAAAAAACTAATTATCGATTAAAAGATTGGGGTATATCAAGACAAAGATATTGGGGTTGTCCCATTCCAATGGCCTATGATGAAAATGATCAACCTATTAAAATTCCAAAAGATATGCTGCCAGTTAAACTTCCAGAAATCAAAAAATTAAGTATAAATGGAAACCCTTTAGACTCGGAAGATGGCTGGAAATTCTTTAACTTGGATGGCAAAAAATATAGGAGAGAAACCGATACATTGGATACTTTTGTTGATTCTTCTTGGTATTTTTTAAGGTTTTGTTCACCTCATAATTTAGATCATGGGTTTACTCAAGAAGAGGCTAATTATTGGATGCCAGTTGACCAGTATATCGGAGGAGTTGAACATGCCATTTTGCATTTATTATATTCAAGGTTTTTTATGCAAGCACTCTCATATAAAAATGATGATTTTAAATTAAAAGAACCATTTGATGGATTATTTACACAAGGAATGGTTTGTCACGAAACCTATAAAGATCAAACAAATGCATGGTTAAGTCCTGATGAGGTAACTTCAGAAGATGGTAAAAAATTTTATAAAAAAGACAGTCCATCAGAGCAGGTAGTTGTTGGACCAACAGAGTCTATGTCAAAATCTAAAAAGAATACTATTGATCCAGAAAATATAATAAAAAATTATGGAGCAGATTCTGTCAGATTGTTTATTTTATCAGACAGTCCTCCAGAAAAAGATGTGCAATGGTCTGATCAGGGAATGTTAGCGTCATTTAAATTTGTTCAAAAATTATGGACTTTAAATTCAAAAATTTTAGATAAAATAAAAGATAATAACCAAGGCGATGAAGGAAGCGATTTAACTAAATTTACCAATCAACTAATTAATAAAATAACCCAAAACCTAGAAAAATTTCATTATAACGTAATAGTTGCTAACTTTTATGAAATGTATAATTTTTTAATTAAAGAAACGGACAAACCTATAAAAAAAGAGATTTTAATTGAAAACTATAAAAAAATTTTAATTTTAATGAATCCATTTATTCCACATTTTTCAAATGAATGCTTAAATACCATTAATGAAAATCAAATAAATTGGCCAAACATTTCAAAGAAAGATTTAATAGAAGAAGATATTAACTTTGTTGTTCAGATAAATGGTAAAAAAAGAGCTATTTTAAAAGCAAAAAGAGATGTGGTTGAAAAAGAGATTTTAGAAATCATAAAAATAAACCTGGAAATTAAAAAATTTCTAAAAGACCAAAAAATAAAAAAAACAATATTTGTACCCAACAGGCTTATAAATATTATACTATAAAAAATGCTCCAAAAACAAATTATACTTCTTCTTTTATTGCTACTATCATCTTGTGGGTATGAAACAATATACTCCAAAAAGAATTCAGCAAATTATGATTTTACAGTGAGTGATTTAAGCTTTGTCGGAGATAGAGTAGTTAATCTAAAGATCAAAGAAAAACTAAAAAACTATGCTCAAGATAAAAAAGAGAAAGACTTTATACTAAAAATTTCTAGCGCTTCAGAAAAAGTAATTTTATCAAAAAATACTGCCGGTGACGCAACTTCCTTTAAAAATTCAATTTCTATTAATGTAGAAGTTTTGATGAACAATAAATTTAACAGCAATTTCGTAATTTTGGAAAGTTTTAATTATAATAATATTTCTAATAAATTTGATTTAAAGCAGCTTGAAAAAGATATTAAAAATAATTTGGCTGAAGCAGCTTCTGATAAATTAATTTTTAAACTATCTAATATTCAATGATACTAAAGTCGTTTGAATTAAACAAAATAAAACTAAATAATTATAAATTTTATCTATTCTATGGTGATAATGAAGGTCTAAAGGAAGAGAATATTAAAAGTTTATTTGAAAAAAATTATAAGGATAAAATTCATAGATATGAAGAAAAAGAGATATTAGATGATATTAATATTTTTTTTAATAGTGTTCTTACTAAATCCTTTTTTGATAATGAAAAACTTATAATTATTAATAGAGCTACAGATAAAATTAAAACAGTCATAGAAGAGTTGATGGGGAAAAACGTTGAGGATATACAAATTATCTTAAATTCAAAAAATTTAGAAAAAAGATCTAGCTTAAGAAAACTCTTCGAAAAAGAAAAATTAATTATATGTATCCCGTTTTATGAAGATAATAATCAAACTTTAAACTCAATTATTAGTCTTTTTTTTAGAAATAAAAAAATCCCAATATCTCAGCAATTAATTAATGTCTTAGTAGAAAGAAGCAGGGGTGATAGAAAAAACCTGAATAATGAATTGGAAAAGATTGAAAATTTTTCATTAAATAAAAAAAATTTGAACATTCAGGAAATAATTAAATTAACTAACCTTGCAGATAATTATAGTGCTTCGGAACTCGTGGATCACTCACTAGCTAAAAATACTAGGAAAACAGTCACTATTTTAGGTGAAAACAACTATTCAGACGAAGATAATATCATAATTATTAGAACATTATTAGCTAAGTTAAAAAGACTAGTTAAAATTTATGATTTAATTGATGAAAAAAACAATATTGAACAAGCAATTTCTGCTTGTAAACCACCAATTTTTTGGAAAGACAAGCCTCTTGTTACTCAACAAATACGGTCTTGGAAAAAAGATGGGTTAGAACAGTTAATTTATAAAACTAATGAAATTGAACTTTTAGTTAAAAAAAACTCTGTGCTTGCTAAAAATATATTGGCAGATTTTATAATTAATAATTCAAAAAAAACTAATAATTAGATTTAATAATTTCAATTATTTTATTCAACTGATCTAAGTCTTTATATTCTAATAATAAAGATCCTGAATTATTTTTTTTATTTTTAATTAAAACATTAAGACCAATTTTTTCTCTAATTGAGTTCTCCAAGACTTGTAGATTAATATCCTTAGATGTTTTAAGAGAGTGCTTTTTAGTTTTAAATATTTTAACAAAATTTTCTGACTGTCTAACTGAGAGATTTTTCTCAATTATTTTATTTGCAACAAATTCTGCATTATCCAGACCTACTAAAATTTTTGCGTGTCCTGCTGATAATTTTTGCGTTTCAATTAACTTTAAAACTGCTTGTGGAAGGTTAAGTAATCTCAAACAATTAGCAATATGGCTTCTACTTTTTCCAATAAATTTCGCTACTTTTTCTTGATCGTATGAAAACTCTTCAATAAGACGCTGATAACCTTGTGCTTCTTCTATTACATTTAAATCATTTCTTTGAACATTCTCAATAATTGCAAATTCTAAAGATTTTAAATCATCTACGTTCGTTATAACCACTGGAACTTCGTGAAGCCCTGCTTTTTGTGCTGACAACCACCTTCTCTCACCTGCAATTATCTCATACTTTGAGTTATCTTCACTAGACTTTCTGACAATAATTGGCTGAATAATACCCCTCTCTTTTATTGAGTTAGTTAAATCTTGTAAACTTTCTTCATCGAATGTTTTTCTTGGCTGAAATTTATTACTTACGAGATCAGATATCGAAACTTTATTGATATTTATTTCTGCTTTTGTTTCACCTATTAAAGATGACAAACCTCTACCTAAGCCTTTTTTTATTTTATTTGCATCCATTATGCGGCGCTCCCTATTTTTTGTTCTTGATTAATAAATTCATCTGTGAAGTTAAAATATGATTTACTACCGGGACAAGATTTATCATACATTAAAACCGGCATGCCATGAGATGGTGCCTCAGACAGTCTAACATTTCTTGGGATCACTGTTAGATAAACTTTTTCATTAAAATAGTCTCTTGCTTCTTTTTCAACTTGAGTGGATAGCTTATTTCTTTTATCAAACATTGTTAAAAGTATGCCTCTAATTTTTAATTCAGGATTTAAATTAACTTTTATCCGTTCTATGGTTTTCATTAGCTGGGTTAAACCCTCCAAAGCAAAAAATTCAGTCTGCAGTGGAACTAATAGTGAATGAGAAGACACTAGCGCCATAACCGTAAGCAAGCTTAGTGATGGTGGACAGTCTATAAGCACATAATCATAGGTTGCTCTAGAATCATTTAAATAAGAGGTTAATTCGCGTTTTAAAATAAATGCTCTCATGCTATCATCGGCTGTCTCAACCTCAAGCCCAGATAAATCCACATTTGAAGTGATAATATCTAAATTTTTAAACGCTGTTTTTCTAATCACATCAGAAATAACTCTTGTTCCATTCAGCACCCCATAAATAGTATCTGTCGAATTTTCTAAATTTGAAAGACCAAGACCTGTAGTAGCGTTTCCTTGTGGATCAAGGTCGATTACTAAAACTTTTTTTTTGTGTTGGGCCAAACCTGCTGCAAGATTAATTACTGTTGTTGTTTTTCCAACCCCACCCTTTTGATTTATGACAGAAATAATTTGCATTTAATTTTTTAATTTTTTTTTTTAATATTTTTTATATTTAATAAAAATGAATCTTCGCTTGTAATACTTTTTTTTTTTTCAAAATCAAAATCCCAATTTATCAAAGTTTCTTCTAAAACTTTTTCTCCGTTTTTTCCCATGAAGACAATTAAATTTTTATAACTGCTAAAATTTTTATAAATTAAATCTAAAATTATTGGTAAAGGTTTAAAAGCTCTTGCCATTATTGTACCCGAGTCTAAATTTTCTGCTTCAAAAATATTTTCTTGCTTAACTTCAGTATTTAATTTTAAATCTCTAGATACTTTTCTTAAAAAAGAGCTTTTATGGTGACTTTTTTCATATAAATAAACTTTGGCTAAATTTTTTAGATTTTTAATCATAATTGATATAATTATACCTGGCATACCTCCGCCTGAACCTATATCTGTTATAATATTGCTATTTAAATCAACAAATTCAATGATTTGTGCCGAATCTATTATATGACGCTCTCTAATTACCTTATTTTTAGCTGTTTCTTTACTTATTATATTAATTTTTTCATTTTCCTCCTGAAGCATAGATATGAACAGATCAAACTCAATTAATGTTTCACGTGGAACATTTTGGTTTTTTAGTAGTGGGTAATTTTTAAAAATTTCTTCCATTAAGCTATTAGCTTAATAGACTTTCTTTTTACATGTGACAACAAAATATATACGGCAGCTGGAGTTATTCCATCAATTCTCAGTGCCTGTCCCATAGTTTTTGGTTTTATTTGTTTAAATTTGGCTTTTACCTCATTTGATAGTCCAGAAAGATCATCATAATTAACATTTTCAGGTATAACTAAATTTTCGTCTCTTTTAAATGCTAATATATCTGCTTTTTGTTTTTTAAGATAACCTCTGTAATGAGCATTTATTTCAATTTGCTCATCTATTTTTTTATCAAAATAGGGAATTTCGGGCCAAATTTCTCTTATTTTTTTCATATCAACACCTTTCTGGGTTAATATTTCATTAGATTTCCTTAATATACCATCTTTTGCAATTTTAATATCAAAATTATTTATTTTTGTTGGAGATATTGATGATTCAGACATTATTTTGGATATTATCCCTAATTTATGTTCTTTATCCTTAAAAATATTCTCTCTTTCTTTTGATATTAATCCAATTTTAATTCCTTTATTTGTTAACCTTTGGTCGGCATTATCTGCTCTGAGACTTAGTCTATATTCTGCTCTTGATGTGAACATTCTATAAGGCTCTGCAACACCCTTTGTTACCAAATCATCTATCATAACTCCAATATATGCATCTGATCTATCCAAAATAAATGGCTCCTCTTTTTTAAAAGATAACGCAGCATTAATTCCTGCGATTAATCCTTGAGCTGCTGCTTCTTCATATCCTGTTGTTCCATTTATTTGACCAGCAAGGTACAAATTTTGAATTTTTTTAGTTTCGAGAGTTAAAAATAGTTCTCTAGGGTCGATATAGTCATATTCTATGGCATAGCCTGGTCTAATTATCTTTACATTTTCTAAGCCACTGATATTGTTACATATTTCTTGTTGAACATCCTCAGGGAGTGAAGTAGATATTCCATTTGGGTATATTGTGTGGTCATTTAGCCCCTCAGGCTCTAAATATATCTGGTGACGGTCCTTATCTGCAAACTTTACTATCTTATCCTCTATTGAAGGGCAATATCTTGGGCCAACCCCCTGTATGCTTCCTGAGTACATAGCACTTCTTTTTAGATTTTTTTGAATTATCTTATGAACCTTTTCATTCGTATATGTTATCCAGCATGAAACTTGTTTGTTTAAATTTTTTTTAGTTAGGAAAGAAAAAAAATAAGGATCATCATCTGCAAACTGTTCTTCTAAATTATCATACTTAATTGTTCTAGCATCAAGCCTTGGTGGTGTCCCTGTCTTCAGTCTTCCTATTTTGAAATCATATTTTTCAAGTTGTTCGCTTAACCCTGTTGAAGGCTTCTCATCAAACCTTCCAGCTGGTGTTCTCTCATCACCGATATGGATCAAACCATTCAAAAATGTGCCCGTTGTTAAGATTAGCTTACCACATAAAATTTTTTTACCTGACTTTGTTTCAAAACCACTTATAGTGTTTTTATTAAAAATAAATTTTATTACAGGATCAGAAAAAATGCTTAAATTACAGTAGTTTAATAGTTTTTCTTGCATATATTTACGGTATAATGATCTATCTGATTGAGTTCTAGGTCCTTGTACTGCTGGCCCTCTGCTTCTATTTAATAATCTAAATTGTATACCTGATTTATCCGCAACCTCTCCCATCACACCGTCTAAAGCATCTATCTCTCTAACAAGGTGACCTTTACCAAGACCACCTATCGCTGGGTTACAAGACATCTCTCCTATAGTCTCAATTTTGTGTGTGAATAGGGCAGTGTTAATTCCAAGACGAGCAGATGCAGCAGCAGCTTCACAGCCAGCATGTCCTCCTCCAATAACTACTACCTCAAATGATAAATCATTTTTCATAAGTTAAATTTATAACTGATATAAATATTTACAAGCAGACAGTATTTTTTTAATAAATATTTCTTAAGTTAATTAAGGCTACGTTTTATGATTAAAATTGAAGAGTTAGTTATGGTTATCAACAAAAATGATGAAAATAGGCTAAAAAACCCCTTAAATGTTGATTATTTGCCAATGCAAAAATCATTGAAAATACTACCTAATATCTCTTCAACATCTACTTTTCCAACTATCATTCCTAAATGTCGTGTTGCTAAACGAAGATCTTCTGCAGCTTTATCAAAATCCTCTGCTTCATTTTTTTCTTCAAAGTTTTTTAAATAATTTAAGCTTTGTTCAAGATGTTGTCTGTGTCTTGCACGAGTAATTAAAATATCTTCACTTGTGATAAATTTATTTTTCAATTTATTTTTAATTTTTAAAATTAAATCTTCTACGTTAAGATTGTTTTTTACTGAAATTAAAACATGCTCATAATTTTTTATTTCAAAATTTAAATCTTCTTTTAAAAGATCAGATTTATTAACTACAAGAATTGCATTTTCATCCATCAATTCCTTCAAAACTCCTTTAAAATCAATGTTTTTAGCATCTATAACGATTAACTTTAAGTCTGCATTTTCTGCTTTATCAAGTGCTAATTTTATTCCTTTTTTTTCTATTTCATTTTTAGAATCTCTTATTCCTGCGGTGTCAGAAACAACAACTGGATAACCATCAATATTTAAATGAGTCTCGATTACATCTCTTGTTGTTCCGGCTATTTCTGAAACAATTGCTGCATCTCGATTAGAGAGATGATTTAGTAAACTAGATTTTCCAGCATTCGTTGGGCCTATGATTGCAATCTTAAAACCTTCTCTAATTCTTTCACCAACTTTCTGATCGTCTAAAATTTTTTTTATATTTAAAATTACTTCATTAGAAATTTTTTTTATATTTTTCAAAATATCTTCAGGCAGGTCTTCATCTGGAAAATCTATTTTTGCTTCAACGTGTGATAAAATTTTTAAAAGTTTTTCTCTTAAGCTATTAAATTTCTCTGCAGAATTTCCATTCATAATTTTTATTGCTTGTTGTCTTTGGATTTCAGTTTCTGCCGAAATTAAATCTGCAATACTTTCTGCTTTCAGCAAATTTATTTTTCCATTTTGAAATGCAAGTTTTGTGAATTCACCTGCTTCGGCTAAACGACAATTTTCAATTTTTGAAATAGAGTGGTGTAGGGCATCAATTACTGCCTTGCTACCATGTATATGAAATTCCGCCATATCCTCGCCTGTGTAGCTCTCAGGGCCAGGAAACCACAATATTATACCCTCATCAATAAGCTCAGAAGTATTGATTTTGTTGATTTTTCTTAATGTAGCAACTCTTGGCTTAGGAAGCTCTGCATTTGTTAATAGCTTTATAGCTTTCTTGGTATCTTCTCCAGAAACTCTAACAATTGCTATTCCAGAAATTCCTGGGCCAGTGGAGAGAGCATAAATTGTCATGCTAATATTATAGCTTCAATTTTGTAGTTCTGTAAAACTTTAAATTAATTGGTAAGGGTGCAACTGTGTTAAGCTGGTTTATTCATTGAGCTAAAGAAATCTGCATTACTTTTTGTTTCTTTAAGTTTTGAATTAATAAATTCAATAGCATCCATTGTTCCCATAGGACTAATAATTCTTCTTAGCACATTCATTTTTGAAAGGTCATCTTTATCAAAAAGTAATTCTTCTCTTCTTGTTCCAGATTTAGTTATATCAATTGCTGGATAAATTCTTCTTTCAGCAATTTTTCTATCCAAAACTGTTTCGCTATTTCCAGTTCCTTTGAATTCTTCAAAAATTACTTCATCCATTCTTGATCCAGTATCAATCAATGCTGTTGAGATGATTGTTAAAGATCCACCTTCTTCAATGTTTCTTGCAGCACCAAAAAATCTTTTTGGTCTTTGAAGGGCGTTCGCGTCAACTCCACCTGTTAATACTTTTCCAGAACTTGGAATTACTGCATTATAAGCCCTACCCAATCTTGTGATTGAGTCTAATAAAATTACTACATCTTTTTTATGCTCGGTTAATCGTTTTGCTTTTTCAATTACCATTTCAGCTACAGCAACGTGTCTTGATGCAGGCTCATCGAAAGTAGAACTGATAACCTCACCCTTAACCGTTCTTTTCATATCCGTTACTTCTTCTGGTCTTTCATCAATTAATAAAACCATCAAGTAACTTTCTGGATAGTTTTTTGCAATTGAGTTTGCAATACTTTGTAAAATCATTGTCTTACCCGCTTTGGGAGGGGATATAATTATTGATCTTTGACCCTTCCCGATAGGGCTAACAAGGTCAATTAATCTTGGAGTTAAGTCTGGTTTTTTTTCAATCTTGGTTGTCTCAACTTCCATCACCATTTGTTTGTTTGGGTAGAGTGGAGTTAAATTGTCAAATGCAATTTTGTGACGAGCTTTTTCTGGTTCTTCAAAATTTATTTTTTCTACTTGTAATAATGCAAAATATCTTTCTCCCTCTTTGGGCGCTCTAACAGGACCCTCGACTGTGTCTCCTGTTCTTAAACCAAATTTTCTAATTTGACTTGGACTAACATAGATGTCGTCTGGTCCGGCTAAATAGTTTGATTCCATTGCTCTTAAAAAACCAAATCCATCTTGTAATAATTGCAAAACACCAGCTCCGGTTATTTCTTCTTTTTCTGCAACTTTTTTTAGTATCGCAAATAAAATTTCTTGTTTTCTAAGTGTGCTAGCATTTTCAATCCCAAGTTTTTCTGCTTGAGCTATTAATTGTTCAGACGATTTTAGTTTTAGTTCTTGAATATTCATGGTGAGGGATTGTGTTTAAGGTTGTTGGATGATTAGAGTATATATACTCTTACGAGTATTTCAAGTCTAGATCGGTTTAAATATAACAATAAAAACAACCAAAATAAGCAATATTGTTGGCACTTCATTAATTATTCTAAAAAATTTAGAGGATTTAGTATTTTGATCTAGCTTAAAATCATTTAGTAATTTTCCTAAATAGAAATGATAAATTGTTAATAAAGTTATTAATATTAATTTTAGTTTTAACCAAAGTGTTAAAATAACTTCAAAGCCAATAACAGAGATTAATATTAATCCAAATATCCAAGATAAAATCATTGCTGGCATCATGATGAAA
>JACKZZ010010664.1_pt1 | contig 55408 bp, 40 predicted proteins | sample 8027871 | NCBI WGS metagenome assembly JACKZZ01 (sample SAMN15724774, study PRJNA655200) | protist metagenome | isolation source: fluorescence activated cell sorting (FACS) single amplified genomes of... | place: USA: West Boothbay Harbor, Gulf of Maine | collected 2000-07-19
GAAACGTTAGGGAATGTAATTTGAATGTCAGCTTGATGGCATATTTTTGAAGTATCTTTTATGGAGGACATAGGGAAATGTTTTTTCAGAGTTTCCACTAGAATATTCTCTCCTATTTTACCCTTTTTTGATGAATTTGATAACCCTCCCAAAAGTAATTCAACATTATTATTCAATAGATCCAATCTCTCTAGTAATGGTTTATTTGTAGTATCCATTTTCATAATATGTTTTTCTATATCACAACTAACTTGTTTTACAACCCCTTCGGTTGTTTTTGTTACTGATTCATGGATTAATTTCAAGTTTTGACACATTCCATCTCTAGATGATTTCATTTCATTTTCAATAGTTTCACAAATTTCATTTAATGGTTCTTCAATCCCTGTTACATTAAGATTGCCAATTCTATATGCATTATACCCTAAATTAAGTAATCCTATTACGGTCTTTTCAATCTCACTCTCATCGTTATTATGATTTTGTAACATTTCTGTTAGTTTAGGAAGTAATTTAGTTGTATTGATATTGATAGAAATCATTTATATTTTCTGTATCAATCCCAATATAGAATAATTTTGTCATGATTTTATTATATATATATCAATTTTTTTAGAAAGAGACGAATTCATGCAAAAAAATATGATAAAAAAATAACATTTAGCAAACAATTAATTTCTGTATATATTCAATTGTGATAGATAGTAACCATACTCTTTTATTTCCTATTTGTTTTTCCAATAAATGGGGTGGTAAAAGAGATTCTAAAATATCATACACAGAAGATATTTTTTTTCTTCTAAATTGCTCGTATTCTAATCTACGTGATTTATCGTTTTTATATTTTTTTACACCTTCATAAACAATTCTTTTTCGTTTATTGGCTTTTTTCCTTTCACTTAACCGTATTTTATATTCTTTCCTTTGTTTTTTATTATCCTCAATACGATTCATAACTTCATAGTCAGTATTAGAACACAAATTATGAGACATCTTAAAATTTATAATAAAATCTACAGCTTTATCCAAAATAAATAAATTAGAAGATTTTTTTGTTAAATTTAACAGATGAAATAACTTTTCATAAAGTTCATTCATTTTCAAAAGATTTTTCTCTCTCCATATTTTTTTCCTCTCAATCAATTGATAATTTTTTGTTTGTTTTTTTTTTACCGAAGATGTCGAAGACTTATGTTTGTGTGGCTTGAGAGCATCTTCCATAGTTTTTTCCAATATTCTAAAAAAGGATTTTTCTGATAGATACGATACAGCATCATTTCTATCTAATTTAAGACATTCATTTATGTCTATATTGTTAATACTAAATAACCTTTTCATTGAAGCATCGTCAAATTTTTCCAACATATCTAAAATGTTATCTAAATTGCTAAAATCATTTAACTCCTTATTTTTTAACTCATTACAACCGTTAGCAAAATAGGAGTCTATTATTTTATCTAAATTAGACTCCGATAAATAATTTGTTTTCGGATCTATTTGCTCAATCACAATATCAATATCTTTATCTAGATTATCATGGAAATTGAAATCAATATGTTTTGGACAGTTCATTATTAAAAATGTTTAAGAATAAACCTAAATAACTATTATTAAAAAGTTATATAAATATTTAACTTATGATACTGTTTATATTTTCATTTTTTTATTTTTTTATATCAATATAATTTATATTAAAAATTTAGAAAATATTATTACTATCTGTAAAAGAAGCTGAAATTTCTTCATAGAATATATCATCTAAAATTGAATTATAGTCGTCTAGGTGGTGGTCTCTTTCTACGTCGTGATCATCTAGGTGGTGGTCTCTTTCTACGTCGTAGTCATCATCGGATGCGCGTATTCTCAAATTAGATATATTAAAAAGCTCATTCGAAAATATTGATGATTCCATGATCTTGTCAGTATTGACAATGTTATTTTTCATACATTTGGTCCAGATATCATATTTATTATCTGGAATTATAATACTTTTATTTCCATTTGCTATTGTATCCAATTTATTTTTCAGAGTTTCTAAAATATCGGTAGGCTCATTTGATAATGAAGATTGTATAACATGTGTTTGCTTATCATGATCATTAATCATTATCGTCACATCGCAATTAGTTAACACAGTTAGTTCTAATGCTTTTTTAAGAAGACCTTGACTTCTTTTTTTATGCGTTACTTTTCTTCTTTTTGCATCCTTTTGATATTTCATTTGTATTTTTCTTCTACCCACTATTGCATATTATCATATATTTAGTTTTTACATTGGTTATTATATTTACATTGTTTAAAATTAAAAATTTAAACTTACTTTTCTTTTACTTTCGCTTTCACTTTCACTTTCACTTTCACTTTCACTTTACTTTCTTCTAATTTCAACGTCTGGCTGGCCTATTAAAAAATGAAAAAATATATTTAATTTCAACGTCTGACTGGCCTCATTCTCGATATTATTAAAAAATGAAAAAATATATTTACGATTGTAATAGGGTATATTATGTTAAAGAATAAAATAAAGTTCAAATGGTATTAAAATTAAATAAAGGAATTAAGAAAGATCTATCTATCGTTGTTGCGAATCATTTGTCATCTATTAAATCCGTAAAGGTTAATCAACTAAAGAAGGAAATAATGACATTTTTAGAACCACTAAAAACATTGAATAAGAAAGGTCGTGGTTCAATTATGCGTCTGGTGGAGAAGGATCACAGGGAAACTGTTGACAAAGCAATAAACGAATTCGTTATTGTAATGGAACAGAAACCTAAAAGAATGTTATCTCAATACATGAAATTTAGTTGTGAGAAATCTGTAGATGAAAGATTTTCCAAGTTTACATTCCGTGAAAGAGGTAGGTTAATTGCAGACGAATGGAATTCGTTGACTGAACAACAAAAGAAAAAGTATAGACCATCTAAAAAAGAAAGGGATGACTATACAAAGTCAAATGTTAATTTCAAGAAATCATTGACGAATCTTAAGTTACAAAAACTATAAATAAAATGCGTTCTTTTATATATATTTTTTTTTTTACTGTCTTACAAATCAATAAAATGGGGGTATTAAATTTAATAATTACTTACAAATTTTATTTACTCAATATTTGGTCAATAATATCTTTATCAATATTAAGTAAATATGAATCATTAAAGCCTAAAAATAGACAAATTATTACTATAAATAGTGCATTATGTGGTATCGCAATATCTGGAATATGTTTAAGTTTTATATGGAAATCAAATTATAATGTTAAAGACCTATATGAATCATTATTATTTTCCGATGGCGTGATGTCATTTGTAGTTTGTATATTCATTATATATCAATATATTAAGGGGCAAGAAGGAAGTACAACATCATGGATACTTTCATTCAATTCAATTGTTTTTACACGATGTATTCTTACACCTATATATATATATACATATTCAACATTATATAATACCACTTCAATAATAACAGCAAATGTAATAAGTTTTATGTTGTATATACTGCAACATATAGTTATATGTAAGATGTCTACAAAAAAACGTAATATTTTGTTCATGATATGTATTTGGATACAAACAGCAAAATCTATTCAGATGAGTAATATCTGTTCTTTATCCGATTATGAAATATATTCTTCAAACAAAGATATATCCAGTTTAAGAAGTAATATATTTGGTGTATATGGTGCATTGTATATTGGTGATATAATACTGGTTTTATATTTACTAAGTGTAATAATATTTGCAAAACAATACTTTGAAAACAAGAAGTTGAAGACAATAAGAAGTTGAAGACAATAAGAAGTTTTAGTTAAAACCAAATATTCTATCTAATTTATTGATATCATATTGAATAAAATTTTTATTATTATTTTGATTATCATTATCAATTAACTTTTCTTCTGAATATTTCAAGTCATAAAATGAAATTTTATGCATAAAAGCATCAATATTTTTATATTCTAATTCGTTAATTTTATTGATAATCCCATTGTCAAATTTCTTAGGTAAAATGTTAGAATAAACGTAAAACATTTTAACCATTGGATTGGAATATAGATTATGCTTTAATAAAAACAATGCTTTCTTTGATGTGTTCTTATCATCATTAAAAAGATTGTAGAAAGAAATTGTAATATTATCTGGAATAATAATCTCGGTATTTATCAAATATACACCCATTATTTCATTTTGAACAATTTTTATATTTAAATAACTATCATCAATATTTTGATTGATAAATTTATTATATTTTATTTTTGAAAAAACAGTGTTTTTCTTTTTTATATACTTATTATTTATATAAAGATTTGTTCTTATCTTACCCGGTATCTTACCGGATTTTATTTTTGTATGATTAGATAAATTTATTCTTAATTTATCAGAAAATGGACACTGGATGATGATAAAATCATATGAATCGTCAACATCTATTTCATTTAGACAATCATATTTTGAACATCCCGAATTTATGATATTAATAAGTTTAAATCTAAAATAACCATATTTCATATCATTAAATTGCATATCACTATATTTCATATTAAAACTAATGCTTATATATATATTATATATATACTTATTATTTAAAAAATCTAAAATGGGCAAACGATTTGAAATTCTAACTTTTGAGATACAATTGTTGGTTTATAACCAAAAAAACGACTTGGGATAATATTATATACACCATCTTTATTTTTGTATTGAAAATTAGTAATATCACTCTTTGGAAAACGAATTGGGTCATTGATATTTAAAAAATTATAATATTCTCCGTTGTGATATTTAAATATCCTTTGAGGATAACCAATCAAAAAACATTTTAAAATTCTGTTTTGTTTAGAATTATTTAATTTAAACTCAGAATATATATAATTGTTAGCAATATTACATAATTCCACATTTGATAATATCATCCTCGATATACTATGAATAGCTGAGTTGTTTTTTACAAAGGACATTATTTTTTCAGAACATAATATATCATATAACTCACAACCACTCGCAAGTTTTGTATTTTTTAAGATTGAATTTATTATATCCGGTACTCTTAAAATGAGAATTAAACATAATATTTCCGGTACTACATTATATTTAATACTACTGATAATTGCAATTTTTTCATTATAAGTTAAGTGAATACCGTCAATCTGATTATTGGTTCCTTTATTCAAACTTATACTTTTCACATCCAATTTCATAAATTGGTAATCTAAAGTAGTTAAAAAATTAGTAACCACACCTTCATTCGAGATTAATGATAATTTTTTTAAAATTTTCATATTCATATCCGTCTTTATTTTAGAGGGTTCTATATAGAAAAATTTATTATTGAAAAAATCCTCATATTGTAAGTTAAATGTTTGGATAGCATGTAATGTTAAATCTAAAGTATTAGATTTATTGATTTCTGCTACAATGGGGGAATCTTTTAAATATTCATTGGGATACATATAATAACATAATCCATCTGATGTTCTGCCTACTCTACCTCTACGTTGTATACGACTTGATTCCGATATTTTATCGAGGGATTGTTTATAAATGTCTAATTGAGGTATATAATCTAATTTGTTATAACAACCTGTTTCTATAACTCCTTTCAACTTTTGAATAGTAATTGAAGCCTCCGCTATATTTGTAGCAACAATTACTTTTATTCTTTTTTGTGATCGTTCCTTATCATAATATTTAATATTTCTCATATTCAATAACCCAATTTTATTTAATAATTTATAATTAAATTCATTTGCATCTAGATCGGTGATTTGCTTTTGTAATGATTTATTAATTTTAGCATATAGAGGAATAGATAATATTTCAGGTCCAAATGATTTATATATTAATTCTATTGTATCCCCAATTAAAGATTGGGTTGGCATAAATAACAAAATGGCATATTGTTTTAGATTTCTATCATTTAAGTCACCTATCATTGTTTGTAACTTTTTTACGCTGTCACCTACAATTGTTTCGCTATCTACAGGATATGGATGATATTTTTCCAAGATTTTAAATCTTACTTCATTTTGTGGATCTTCAATATGAAAAGTATACTCGATTGTACTATTTTGTAAATTAAAATATGATGACAATCTTTCGTAATCCGATTCAATAGTAGCTGTCATTATAATCAATTTATTATGTTTCCACATATTTGGTTCTTTTGATATAGAGTTTTCTATTTTATTTTTTGTATAGGTTATAATTAGATCCATATTGGTATTATGTTCATGAGCCTCATCGATTACAACATCATAAAAACTTTGTATATTCTTCCTTTCTTTTGATAATTCTAATAGTAACTTTTTATCAGTGAATAACTTATAATTCAATACTTCCTTTTTCATACTATTTCTTTCTTCTAATGTATATTTAGATTGTGATGTTTCTATTTGAATAATACTATTATCACTATTCATAATTCCCATAGTTACCTTAGTTAAATAACCAGTCTCATCCGCTGGTTTCAATCTTGGAACCGACATATAAACCCCAGCTTTTCTGGTGAATAAATCAGAATTATATTTCAATGTAATAAATTTTGCTAATAATAATAGTTTTGGTACTTGTGAAGTTTTACCTACCCCTGTTTCCCCGGAAATGAGTAAATAGTGATTATTTTCGTAACGATGAAAGAGTTGTAATTGTGATAACCAATTCAATCCATAGAAAGTAAACCATGGTTGGTATTTTGAATCAATACCTAAATATTCATTTATTGAAAGATATGTTTTATCAGTATTTCTATTAATAAACATATTTTTATATGTTAGTTGCGTTAAAAAATATTTAGCACTGTCATTAACATTTAAAATCTGTTTTTTTGCTATATCTCTAGCTTCATCAAAATACGTACTGCGACCATCCCGGATTCCGACATTTGTGTGAAGCATTATTTTAGTTTTATACGATGATCTAGAATTTGCATTCGGATGTGGTATAATATCAATCCAATTTACAAATAGATTATTTAAATATTTAGGACAAGTGATATTCATAAAATTATCGATTTCTCCATCAATCAATTTTTTATCTTTATCTGAAAATGTAATGATATCATTCCTATTTTCTATAAGTGATTTTGACACAAATATTTTTAGTATAGCAAATATATCATTTGAATTGGTCTTACTTAATATTTGATTGAAAGTATTACATGATTCAATATTATTTGAAAATACTATTTGCACAAATCTTTTAATAATGTCTACTAAATATCTTATATCATTATGCCTATATATTCTTGGAAAAACTCTTTTAATTCCGTTATTATACAATGCTTCGACTGCATTCTTTTCCATTCTTACTATAGCAAAAAAATAAATTATACTAAATTTATTTATTCATTCATTTTATAACATATGAACATGAATCTAGCATTCATATCAATCAAATATATATTTTTACTTATGATGCAAATTTATGTATGCACCTATTGTAGATGGATGCTATGGAAAAATAATAAGTATGGGTGGAAAATTCGGTTTAAAAACGTTACTTCATATGCAGGTCAAGTGATATCTTATAATAAAGAGATAATCTTTTCAAACTTTTTACTTAAAAACGCAAATTGGAAAACAATAAATCATACAATAATTCATGAATTCGCCCATGTATTAATAGGAGTAGAAAATGGGCATAATCATAAATGGATAAAATGTTTTGAAAAAATGGGGGGATATAATGAGGTATTGTATACAGAAGAAATTGTGAAAGATAGTGACTATAAATACATTGCAGAATGCTTAAGATGTAAAATTAAAACAAAATATATGATAAGATACACTACATATTGTAATTCATGTGGAGATTTTCTAAAATATAAAATAAACTGAAATGAATCATCTCTATCTTTTTCTTTTTTTAAATTTCATATTTAAATTAAATTGTAAGCAATAATGTTTTAAGATTGGTCTTAAGTTGTTATGAGTATTCAGAAGATAAAACGCATCTTCTTTATACAAATTCTGACCAATAATCATACTTCCCAAATTGTCATTAATCAACCATTTTAAATTGCAATTGGTTAGAATTTCTTTAACAAGATATTTATGAAGACTTGAAAAACCTTCATCGCGTATTTTGCTTAATAGGGGTAAAACTTTAGTATCATTTATAATAGGCAAGAAATTGTTTCTAGAAGTGCGTAGCTTATAATCTAATACTTCTATTGACCATATAAACCAACGGTCATCACAAATGTCTGAATTATATGATTCAGATGCAATTTCCCACAAATATTGGGGTGATACTATTCCTAGAAGATATCTGTTACGATGTAATAAATCATACGATGCTTTATCATTAACAATTGCCAAAGGGGTAACTTCATTTATCGTGGATATAATTAAAGATTCATTATCTATGATAGGACCATTATTTGGAAATAAGAAATTCCAAATCTGGATAAAATTTGATGGCTCAAAAGAATCAACAATTTCATCACATAAGGTTTTCATATTCATAATCATAATGTTATGATTTTTAATCATTATGTTAATTAATTGATTCTTTAATTCTTCCATATCTTTAACCAATGAAAAATTTGTTGAATTTAAAACATTGTGATACTTTCCAACCATAATAGTACACATTTTTTTCAATAATTCACCAACATCTTCGGTATCTCCAGTATTAGATATTTCATAAATATTTTTGATAGAAGTAATCATATGATCCATATCCATAGATTCAAAGTAATCAAGATCTTTGTGAATGTATCGTAAAAATAAAGAAATATCTGACCAGATTATTCTACTAATATTACTAACCAAAGCATTGGGTTTTAGTTTTTCATTATCAATCAATTCCGTCATCCAATTGAAATCGGAATTTTCTTTTAAAATAACTCTGATGAATTCATCCATGTCATTTCCCTTCTCACTACAAAAAATAGTTTTTCTATCATAATAATTATCTAAAATAAATAATAGTTGAGTTTTTAATACCACAGTACAAGTTGGCCAAATTTTTGTCAAACAAGTTGGGTGAATCGTAAAATCTTCAATGTCATCACTAATATGTTCAAACGCATCATCTCTCTGATCAACGACATCATTAATTATATTATCAATGACATCGTTAACAATTGTTTCAATACCGTGGTGATTTTTTTCAATGAAATGAAAAATTTTCCTAGAACAATCGCCACAACATTCAAAATGATATTTTTTGGGGCTTTTTCCAAACAGCCATTTATTTTTTTCCACAATCATTTCATTATTTAAAAACCTGATAATAGTACTATCATTAGATAGATTAATAATATTTTTATCATTACATACGATTTCCATTTTAGTTTTTTTTGATTTTGATTTTGATTTTGATTCATCTTGTTTTAAGAAAAATATACATAAATTCATTCTTTTATAAGAATTAAAATAAACTTTTCATTTAAATAAAACTATTATTGAAAAACTGAATTTTGTTTAAGCAAATTTTAAGTAATTATATTATTATCATATATTTAATATAAACTGAACTGAATTTAGAATGGATAAAAAAGAGAATGAAAATGAGGAAGATGAAATTTTAATTAAAGACAATAAACCTAAAAATTTTGATGAAGATGAAGATTATGATGATGTATCCGATGATGAGGTTGAAGAGATTGATGACGATGATATTAACGATGAAACAGATGATGAAGTAGATTCTGATATTGATAGTATTGGAGATATTTCTGAATCAGATAATGATGATTATATCGATAATTATAATGATACCAATATCGTTAATGATAATGATTTAATCAAAGATATTGATGCATTAAAAACAAAATCGATCCCATTTCTAAAAAATTCTAAAATGAATGATAAAAAGAAAATTACATTGAAGCAAACTATCATTATTACTGATAAAAATAAATTTATTACTAGTAATCTTTTAACTAAATATGAATTATGTAGAGTTATTTCAGAAAGAGCAAATGCTTTAGAACACGGAGCTCAACCATTGGTGGATATAACTCATTTAAACTCTAAACAAGATATCGCACTTAAAGAATTGAGTGAAAAGAAATGTCCAATTTTTATATATCGCCCAATACCTCATCATAAAGATATTGTATATGAGAAATGGGATGTAAATGATTTATTATATATTAAGTAAAGTCTTACTTAAATACAAAATTTAATCAGTGATTCTGAATTTCTATTACCTTTATAGTGTTTGTATGTACCATCCTTCATAACAAATACAACTGTAGGATATCCAATTATATTATATTTTTTACACATTTCTGGATTATCATCTCCATTTATTTTTTCTAAGGTAAATTTGTTTTTTTTATTTTTAGAGACAAATTTATCCCATTCTGGTTTAAATGTAGTACAGTGTCCACACCAAGGGGCATAGAACCACAAAATCTTACTTAAAGATGATTTTCTACAAATTGTATTATTATTTGACGGTTCATTTTTTTCTTTATCTTTATCTCCATCAACACCTGTATTATTTTCTATATTTTCAATAGAAACATTAGATTCTGTTTCTTTATAATTTTCCCTCATTAAATAAACACAAAAAGTAGCAATTATTAAGATAACAACTGGTTTTTCTTGAATATAATTATATAATGATTTAAGTAATTCATTAGAAGACATCGTATCGTATCGTAACTTAACTTAACTTATATTATAACCATAATAAAAAAACATTACATATTATATTATTTTATTTTATTTTAACATATCACTTAATTTAAGGATAAATGTATTATAAAGATCTTTTTCATAAGTAGAAAGTTCATCATTAATACTTACAATAATACTTTTAATTCTATCATCAGTAATGTTTTCATATTCCGAAAAAATTGATCTATAATTAATTTTAAACTCCGAAACTACAACTGTCTGGTTTTTTATCTTACATATTTCCATTCCACAGTTATAAATGTATTTTAAATAGTAATTATTAATCCTTTCCTTTCCCTCAGAAACTAATCTTTCTATAACATTATCCAAATTTTCTTTTCCCATACCTCTTTCATTTAATATAACTATTAATATTAATTATTAAATTGAAAATCATTTTTTTATAGAATATTTAATTTGTAAATATAAAAATAAAAATAAAAATATTTGATGATAAAAGAAATGATATGATATTATATTACGAATTAATTATTGTTTTTTTTTAAATTTGTTATTTCTTGTTTTTCTTTCCGGTTTAGCCGACATTTTTGCAAAATCTACCAATGTTTGCTTGTAAATATCATCATTTTCAAAATTATTGTAAACTTTCAATAAATTAATCTTTGGATCTCTAAATAATCGAATTAATTTAGCTATTCCACGAGGGGAATAAATCCAGATTCTCCCATTAACCATAATTTCGGTCACTTTGATATAAGATCCGGCTCTTCTACGTTCCAAATATTCCTTATGCATATGTTGCATTATTGTGTGTATCTCGGGATGCACTATTAACTTTGATTTCTTTAATATAAAGCGATTGACATAACATTTGTAGGTCACTTTAGCGATTTGTTTAAGAATTTTTTCAATTTCGATGAATGTAGGGACTAATATTGGAAATATCTGTTCAGCAATTTGTCTTTTTCCCAAATGATTTAAAACAATGCATCTGTATTCAATATCACGATTGTTTCCCAACATTTTCTCTATTTCATCAAATTTTTTGTTTCTCATAAAGTATTGTAATGAAGTTTCTAAATTATGCATTAATACACCTGGGCAACTAATTGGTAGCTCATTTACATATTTGTATAATTCATCCCATGATCTAAAATTATGCATCCATTTAGGTTGTTCTAAATCAATATTATGATCGATAATATCTTTCATTGTAATCATATCAGTTGTCCCAATATGTAAAACATTAGTAGTTTCTTGGACTAAGTAATCAGGAATAAAAATAGTGTAGCAATAACTTTTATTTAGATTATCAGTATCAATAGAATCTAAACACTTTTGTCCTAGATTTTGATTATGCCATTGTACATTAGTAGCATTAGTATGGGATCTTGTTGAAACATTCCATTTCCCTTTTTTTTCCATACAAACATCATTATTACATTCAATAAAATCATCACGATACCAAACATGAACAATGGATCCAATATTAGCATCTTGCATTCTCAAAGATACCATAGAAATATTCTTAGGATCAACTGATTCATCCAAATTCATAGGTGGGTTCACTCCTTTTGCTAGAATGCGTTTGGTTTTGGAATCAAAACAAATACCACTAAGCCAGAAATTTTCCTTGGTTGGTGGATAATCGACTTGAATGATTGAAATTCCTTCATTTCCTTTTTGAATGTTTACATTTTTCATAGCAATCATTTCTTCATAACTTAAGTTTCTATTTTTTAAAAATTCTAATAAATCCATTATCCTTAATATTTAAACTATTTTAGTTATCATTTAAAATAAAAGGAAAACATTAACTTTATTTCATTTTTTTATAATACCGTTTATATGTGTTGTTAATAGGTGTTTATATTGTTAGCATATTAAGTTTCTTTTGTTATTTACATATATATTGTGGTCACATTTCATATAAATCTTCCAATCAATATCCATCAAAAATCCATCAATTCACAAATTATTGGTCCATTGGTAATGGTAGTTATATGGGAACTTTTCAAGTAGCTGAAAACAGCATTTGAAAAAAAAAGAATAATTATCAGTCCGGAAAAAAACGAAAAAAAACTAAAGCTTTTTATAAAAAAATGAAAAGATTATAGTTATGTTATTATACATAATATAATAACGTTCGGGTCGAAGAAAATATTTTATATAATAAACTTTATAATTTAAATTTACCAATATATAAAATGGTATATACATCACCATTTTCATCAAAGAAAAGTGATATATATTTCATTAAAATTAAAGGTGCTCTAAATAAAGTTTGTGGAGGAATAATTGAAAAACATGAACAATTAATAAAGGAAATCATGGAAAATATGGAAAAGGGGAACTTAGATAATAAAGATGTGTTTAATAAAAAGATTACCAACTATTTCTTAAAACAATTAATATCTCCATCACACTTTAAATTCCAAGAAGAGTACATAGGAATTTTTCAAAAAATAGTAGTTGTGTATACCGATTTGCTTGTATATATCAAAAAAGATATAGAATCTACTATTAGTAATTTAAAAACCTATGAAAAAAAAGAAGTATTGCAAATTGGATTATTATTATATAAGTTGTCATTATGGTCATCGGAAGAAAAAAACTTTTGTATTAATTTAATCCAATCACTGGATTTTAAGTTAGAATATGTCGTAGAAATGATCATTGGTTATTATGAAAACATTCAGAATTTAAACGAGAAGGAGGATGAAATAATCACATCATTAATGAATGATTACAAGAAAGTGATGTCGAATAACCAAGCTTTAAGAATACAGAATATCTACGAAATGATAAAAGGTATTACTAATAAAAAAAGCAAAAAAGGAAAGCAAATTAGCGAAAGTATATTTGAGATGCGCTCAAGGAAATTGTGGTCAATATTTATTCAAATGCAACATGAAAATAAGACCATTTATGATGTCAAAAAATTAAATACTACTTATGAGTTACAAACTTTGGTAAAAGATATTAATTTGAAGAATATTTTTAGTACTTACAAGAATATTACAGCATTCTCCCTTTTTAAAAATGGATCACCTGAATGGTCATCACATATTGGGGGAGGTAGATTTATTCTCAAAACAGAAAATTGGGAAGCAATATATCAAGATATTTTCGAGTGGTTACGTAAATTAGACCAGGATTCAAGTGTTGTGACAGCTTTAAGTATTATAAATGGATTCAGATTCAAAATAAAACCAGTCAATAATCTATACTCAATTGAGATATGGTTTGATAAACCCCAATCTATTATGAAATCAAGTCAATATAAAATGCTTCTGAAATCATTAGAAACAAAGTTAAATAAGGATATTTTTGGTAAATCTGAATCTCATCATAGTACGATTCGAGTAGATTATTTCAACAAAGATAATAAACGTAAATCTAACAATAAAAATGATAATCGCACTTCTCGCAACTCTCATAGGGATAATCGCAGCTCTAACAATAATCACAGGTCTTATAATAATCACAGGGATAATCGCAGCTCTAACAATAATCACAGGGATAATCGCAGCTCTCATAGGGATAATCACAACTCTTATAATAATCGCAAGGATAATCGCAGCTCTAACAATAATCACAGGGATAATCGCAGCTCTAACAATAATCACAGGGATAATCGCAAGGATAATCGCAGCTCTAACAATAATCACAGGGATAATCGCAAGGATAATCATAATTATTATTCAAATAAAAGGGGGGTTAAAAACAATTCAAGATTTAATCCCAAGAGTGGTAATAATGACAAAAGATCATGCGCGGGTAAAAAAATCCAAAACTCAGTATTCAATGAATCAGAATCCAATTTTGATAAGTATAATTACACAAAAAAAGATAATTTAATTAAAGATTTGACAAAATTAGTGTAAAGTTACAAGAATTCAAATGTAACATGTAAATATTAAATAAGAATTAGAAGGTAAAAATAAAAGGTATTTTTTTTTTATTATTGTTTTTAATTATAAAGAACTTTTAGATAAACCATTTTTTAAAATTAAATTGTTTGATGGAAAGACAAGAATATATACCTTATAACGACTTACAACCAAAGATTGGTGATAATATAGCTGATTTTATTAACGAAAATTCATATTCTAAATCCAATTTGATTTATGGAATAAAACCATTATGGATAATTATTACTGCTTTCATAGCTATTTTCATTTATATGAATTACTTTAAAATAAATAATAACAAAAAATTCAATAATCAAGGATATGTGGAAAATAGTTCAAAAGAAATTGAACGTCAAGAATATGCTAAAAATATGGTAAAACGATCATATATCCAACCAGCAGAGATAAAAAATCATATATATGATGATTATGAAAACAACAATATTGAAGAAACAACCTATGATGAATATATTGAAGATGATGATGTTTATTATGAAGAGGATGATGAAGAAACAGAAAATGGAGTAAAATTTGCACCCCCCCTACGACCAACTATAGTATAATGAATCCAAATATGATAAATATTAAGTAAAGAAAAAAACAAACCTTAAAAAAACGAATCCTTATAGGTAATATGTTCATAGTATTATATAAATCGAATTCAGAATAAAAAAATGTTATTCAATGAAAAAAAAATCCCTATCCCTATCAATACTATGTATGACAATTGGATCAAAAGTAATTTTGATAAAAATGATATCAAGGAGATAAACTTATTAAGTGATAAATTAAAATATCATATTTTAAAAAAAAAATGTTATTCAAAAAACATGAATGATTTGGATATATTTATAATGTCTTCAAAATTTTATAAAAATAAGATTAAACGATATGATGAACATGTTAGTAAAATATCTGGTATTCATATTTGTGAATACTGTCAACAAGAAATCTAAAACAATAATTAGTAATAGATAATTTATTCTTTTTTATAATCTACTTACTGATTTATAATCTACTTACTGATTTATAATCTACTTACTGATTTATAATCTACTTACTGGATGAAATAACATCCTTCCATTTTATATATACATTTTCTAATTTATTCTTTATATCATCATAGTATTTTTCATTATTAGAGTTTTTATAAAGAGCATTATACAAATATACTGTATAATTAATAAGATTAATCTCCTTATCGAACATAATTACTTTATCACTTTCTAAAAAATCTCTGAAAATATTTAAAACTTGGTCTAAATTTGGTTTCTTTTGATCAAAATATACATTTAATTTCTCCATTTTTATACTAGATAAAAGTCATTAAAACAATATATATATTTTCAATTTTTAGCAGTAATATAAAGATAATACAATGATATTCGTTAAAAATTGAAAAAGCATTAAGAATATATATAACTAATAATTTTATATAAAATATTTTACTTGTGGATACTATCAAAAGAAGAAGTAATGAATTTAATAAATATTCAAACGGTCCAAACATCTGTGTTTAAAAACATGTTTGAAGCTTTAAAAGATATCTTTCGTGAAATTAATTTAATTGTCGATAAAGATGGTATAAGTGCACAATCTATCAATGATACTCACACGGTTCTTACAAAGATTAATTTACCCAAAGAAAAATTCGAATTTTATGAATGTCGGAGAAAGGTTTATTTAGGATTAGATATGGATCACTTTTATAAGATTATTAAGACTATTTCTAACAGTGATATACTAACTTTGTTTGTTCTTGAAGAAAAAATCAATGAATTAGGTATTAGGGTTACAAATCCAGAATTAAATACTGTTACTACATACAAGTTAAAACTAATGGATATTAATGTTGAGACAATTAATGTACCACAAGTTGATTTCGAGACCGAGATAAGTCTATATTCTATTCAATTTCAGAAATTGATTAAAGAAATGAACACAATTGCTACTTGTGTAGAAATAAAGGCAATTGAAGATGAAATATTATTTAGCTGTAAAGGACTATTTACCGAAAGAGAGACAATCATAAAAGAAAATGAAAAGGGAATGAAAATTACAAAGCCGCTAAAAAAATCATCAATTGTCCAGTGTGTATTTCTGTTAAAAATGTTAACAACTTTTACAAAATGTACATCATTATCACCTGTGGTTAATTTGAAATTAAAAAACGATTTCGCATTGGTTATAAAGTATAATGTAGGTTCATTGGGGGATATTGAACTAATTTTATCTAATTACGCAGAAGATTAATTATGTTTTGTTGAGACTAAATAATTATTTGAAAATATTCATATTCATTAAATTTTTAATCATGCTTATTCTTTTTTTATAGTACGGTTTGATCATATCAACAGCGTCGTTAATTTTGAAAAACTTAATTTTTTTAATTTCCGAATTCCCTTTGAATAATGAACAATTAATTTCCGAATTTACTTTTAAATTTGCTAAAAAGTAAGTATGTTTATACATTCTACCGTTTGTACCAAAGAATGTTTCTACTATTGGTTGATGATCAATTACATCAATATGATCTATTAAAATATCGGTTTCTTCATGGAATTCCCTTAGAGCACAATCAAAAGGCGTTTCATCAGAATTTTGTCTCCCTTTTGGAAATCCCCATTGATTATCATCTAATACATTACATTCATGAAGCATTTTTTTATAATTATTGATGCTAAATAATGTATTAAATTTATATCTATTTTTGTTAATATTTTTTGCTCTATTTCCATAGAAGAATGAATACAAGTAATCATAATTAAAATTACTTTCAATGATTTTATCTCTTTCAAATTTTGTTAGATCATTAAATAAAGCTTTGATAAAATTAGAATCATATCGCACATATCTTCCTTGTAAGAGCTCTATAATACTTAAAGATAACTGTCTTTGAGACATTAATATTTCTTTTGTATCTTTATTAATTAAGATTATACCATATGAATTTGTAGGATGTCTACAATATGAATATGTATGATTTTTACTATTACAATTATTACAATACATTACACCTATTATTTTATGATATTATTATTATATTTTATTATGAACTTAATTAAGGAGACAATGGAGAGTTATAATGTTCAAAATATAGTATATTATTTTCTTAATAAAAATAATATTAGAAAAGCTTTATTATTTGTTTTTGTTGGAAATGTTCCAAATGATGTATTCACTATTTTAGAAAAATATAATTCAATATCAAGAGAAAAAATAAAATATGAAATTTTGAATAAAGAAAAAGATGCCTTGAAAAAATATTTTGGATCTAATTGGTTGAAAATTCTGTTCCCAAAATTTAAATCAAAGAAGCAATTTATTACTAAAGGAGGAAGTAAAAATAGTGTCTTGGAATTACTTAAAGAAAAAAAGAATAATAAAACCAATTCTATTGAAAAGAATAAATTAAACGACGAAGACATGTTGAATAGTTATGATGAACAAAGTTTAGCCAGTATGATTCATGAGAAACGAATTTTTATTAAATGTAAATCTTTAGAGATATATGATAATTTAGAAACATTAAAACAATTCATATACTATTATCTAAGCGAATATTCAGAGGCCACACTTTGGCCAGATACACAGTTTCTATTCCAAATCCCAAATAAACTAAAACATGTAACATCCGGTGAAAGAGAAATACAAAATAATGAGTTAGCAAGTAATGAGTTAGCAAGTAATGAGTTAGCAAGTAATGAGTTAGCAAGTAATGAGTTAGCAAGTAATGAGTTAGCAAGTAATGAGTTAGCAAGTAATGAGTTAGAAACTAACGCATTATCCCATGATGAATCAACAATTCATTTATATGATATCAATAAAGAGATGAATAATCTGAAAAACCTGAAATGGGAGAATAATACTGTCCATGATGATAAGTTATTGAATATATTTAAAGGAGTATCACCATTTATTTTCGTGACAGATTTAGCAACCGAAATACGACAAATAAAATATAGCAATGATACTTTAATAAAAGAGAGTTACATCAAATATTATCGATATTTGTATCCCAAAATAGATGAGAATATGTTCATGATAATGTTCAATAGTGAAGAAAAAAAAGATCTAAATTTAGATAAAACATTGACTGAAAGAATAAGAAAAGATCATGAGATGAGAGATTTAATAAACCAAATAAAAGATGATAAAGTTTATAGAGAAATAAAAAAGAGAGGGTTATCATACAACGTTACACAATGTATGGCACATGTTCATATTAATCAAAATTATGATTTAGAACAAATATTTGATAAAATCAAAACCAGTAAGATGTATCCATACATTAAACTAACAACATCAAAACAAATAAATGATACATATATATATTATGAACGTGTATCAAAAAGATCTAAATTTTCTAAAAGGAATGGTCAATTGATACAAAAATGGAAAGAGAAAAATAATAATTCAAATTCTATACTAATCAAAATATTAACTAAAAATAATTTAGATGCTAATCGAAAAAGAAATATAGATGATAACGAACAAGGAAAATTTCACACCTTTATTATAAATAGAACAAAGAATAATGGTACCGAATTTAAATTGAATTTAAGTTTTTCAAAAGAAATGAAAATTACCAAAGATGATATCTATGAACAGCTTCAATTGGTAAGTAAGATATTAAATAAGATAAGTAAAGAATCAAATATAATAATGCCCAATGTGTATTACTCTAAAAGACATATTTTGAATAAAAATAAGAAACAAAATGCTATTTATATAGACAAAATATATAATCTTAATGGGAGTATAGTATTTTGGGATTTGGAAAACGACTTTAATTATAATAATTTACAATCATGTATTATTAACCTACCATTATTTTTCGAACCAATAAATAATAATAATCAGAAAATATTGAACACATTTATATATAAATTGATAAACTATTATGAATCTGGAAAACAAGAACGAATTCATAAATATATAGAGCAAGAAGTTTCAAAAACAGGGAAATCATCCAATCGCCAAATAGAAGTAATAACACAAACCACAGGATTAGATAAAAATAATGTAATTAAAATTTACAATAAGCTTCTAAAACGAAATGTATCAATTAATCCAACTGTAGTACCCGAATATATTCCTAATGGTATTAAGCTATCTATCGTTAAGGGGATAAATCAAATACAATTTAAAGGAATAAAGGAAATATATGAGTTGACAAACTTATTAGAATCGATGACAATATTAATTTCATTGTATAAAAATATTTACGATTTAAAAAATACAAAATTTAAACTTAAGAATAATTTACAAACTAAATCATCGAATTCCTTAAAGAAAAATACTAGCAGAAAAATAATCAAACAGTTAGGATATTTTGATCATGCACGTTTTAGTTGGAAAGCTAAGAAACATGAAAAAAATTATGGAAGATTGTGTCAAAATAATCGTCCAAATATTATTGATGATGAAAAAAAAGAAGATTTTCTTAAAATGGGATGGGTTTGGGATAATGAGTTAAATACGTATACTTATATGATAGAAAAAATGGAGAGAAAGCGGAAAGGAGAGGCGAAAATGCTGAAACATTTATTGAAAGCAGTTAGATTCAAAAATTTTGAAACAGGAAAATATTATTGGTATTATTGTGATCCTAAATCGGTATTCCCATTTGTCGGATTTCTGGATAAATCTCATCACCCAGAAGGATTATGTATGCCATGTTGTTTTAAAACACCCCAAGAAAATAGTAACAAGAAAAAGCGGAATCTATATAATAGTTGCAAAAATACAACCTCTCACCAATCACCGATAATAGATAATATAGATACAAATAAAGATATATATATATTATCATCCGGGAAAGGTGGAGGTAAAATATTAGATGTAAATCAAATAAGTTTTCTCCCCCCATATTTAGATATTTTATTAAATAAATTACAATTTATGGACCAAACGAAACGAAGCACAATACAACCTCTTCCAACCGAAGGAATATCAAAATTACAGAAAGCAAACAAATATTATGTAAAGTTAGGAACAAGAAGTCAAAAGAGTGATCAATATAACTTAAATGCAGTATTATCCATACTATCAATGGAAATAGATGGATTTAAAGACCATGTAATAAAACAAATAAGAAATAAGAAAATGTATGTCCAAATAATGGAGGGTAAATTATACAACAATTTTAAAGATATTGATTACTGTATAGACAATATTTTATTAAATGCAAAGTATGAATTTATATGGAACAATGAAAATTTTTTGTTTTCATTATTATCAACACCTGGTATTTTTAATAAATCTGGATATAACATTGGATTTTTTACAAATAAATATGGTAAACCTGAGCAATACTATCTAGAGTTTATAATTACAAATAATTGGAATGATCCTAATCGCAGTTGTTTATTATTTATTCAAGACAACTACATAGCATCAAAATACATTTATCCAATAGTTAGAATAAATAAAACAAATAAAAATGACCAACACATATTAATAAAAGAATCACTGACAAGTGAAAATTTTTTGATGAAAAAAATATATGATTTAAATTTTAATCACTTAAATAATAAATTTTACTCAAAAAAAATATCATATGTCGTACATAAAATATTATCCAGTATAAGTACTAAATATGAAATAGTCGGACAAATACTAACAAATAATTACATCTTAAAATACCTTGTACTACGAATAAACGAAGATTTAATTCCAATACCTGTATTAGGTTATCAGTCAATCTTATATAATTATCCGATATATAGTTACGAAAATGAAATCAAAGAAGAAACTAATGTTGACTTCGTAGAGAATAACATTAAATATATAAAATTAGAGAAATTAGTTAAATTATATAACCAACTTGACCGTGATACATTAAAAGAATTAGGAATGAATGTACAGAGATTAGTAAGTTTTGATAAGCAAATAATCGGAGTTAAATTACAAAATACAGAAATAATATATTGTGAACCGATAAAAATATCTTCCTTACCCCCAAAATCAAGTATCTTAAAAAAGTTGATAAAGAAAATATTAGTATTAAAAATTGACAAAGAAACATTTAACAATGAATTGAATAAGAAATCAGAAATTTACAATGATGAAGTTATTACATCTTATAATAAAAACCGTTTCTTTAAAAAACATTATCTTCATTTCCAACTTCATATATCTTCATTTTTTAAAAAACCAAGAAATTTAAGTTATAAAAAGGAGATCTTAGAGCAATTAAAAATTGCTGATAAAATTGAAATAAATGAAGATCGTGATAAAAAAATCATGGAATTAAAGGAATTTTTCAAAATAGTTAAACCAAAGCTTAATTTAAAAAACAAGTCAATTAAAGTAGAAGAAACCTATAAAAATACTTCAGGAAATTTTGTCAATCAATGTGGTTTATCTGGTGATACTTGTGAAAAAAACCCACATTGTTATGTTTCTAAAGAGGAAAATAAATGTTATCTGAATATATCCAATGAAGATTATTCGTCATTTTCAAATAAATTAATTTATGAAATCATATTTAATAAACTAAAGCGTAAAGAGATATTCAATATGAATGGAGCATTTCTATCAAATAGAATAGGGAAAGAAGTTTCATTTGGACAAAACCCAAAAGAAATCCTAGATTCAAATATTAATAAGATGAATCCTTTTGATGATATAGATTTAGACTTTTTAAATTCGATAAATAGTTTAACATTTAATGTTAATAATAAAAGTGAAAATATCAAAACTTTTAATAATCAATTTAACATTATATCTATTCAAAATCATGATAATTTATATATTTTTAGAGCATTAGCAAATAGTATTTTCGAAGAATCTTTAAAAGAATCTAATTACGACATTGAAACATATTATGCATTTAAATTATTATCAATTGTAGCCAAGCAATTATTGAAAAATGATAAACTTAAATCCTATGTTGATGAATACACAAGTTTTAATTCAAGTTTAAATTATATGTATCACATATATCAAAATAGTGGATCATATATCCCTGAATTAGTTGCTTTGAGTCTCGATGCATCAATTTATAATACACCAATATATTTATTGAATAAAGATTTTGAAACAGAAATGAAAATACTTAATGGAAATATTTATAATAAACCCACTTTAAGTACGCAAGATTATGGAAAGGGAATATGGATAAGATATAGATCAGAATATAAACACCAACAAATACATGAAAATTGTTTAGAAATCCAAACCATTTTCCCCAAAGATATCAATAATACAGTAAAAATAACAAATTAGATTGCAACTTCATATAGATTGCAACTTCATATAGATTGCAACTTCATATAGATTGCAAAATATATCCACAAAGAGGGATAATAGGAATTGTTATAACATAATCATAATTAAATGAATTTGATTTCTCATTCTGTCTTGATAATCTAGTGTTTCTCATTTTATCTGAATATATTTTTCTTGTTTTGAAAACTGACCCCTTTTCTATCAATCCAGATCCACCGAAGAATTCTTGCTGTGTCGATGTTGCTACATGAAATGATTTTGGAGAATTAATATATAGCTCGTATGTGGTCGCGGACAATGTAGTATGGAAGCAATAAATAAAATATTGATTCAACTTCTTATATATTATAACTTGCTTCTCATTATCTAATTCAATTATCTCATATAGGTTATTTGTATACCATCCATCACTAATTGATAAATAATTTAATCTACATTCAAATCTATGTAAATATTTAAAAATTAAAGTATCATCTGTAAGTAAATTCCATTTCCTATGACATTTATCAAAACTTAGTTCATTGTCTTCGCTTGGGAATTCAATCCATAATGGATGTCCGAATTCATTTCCAATAAAAGTTAGGGAGCTATTTGCCAAACTATGAGTAAGAAGTCTAAACATCATACTAAACTGCATCGCCATCTTAATTTTTATATGGAGTTTTTCATATGATTTAAAAATACAATATTTAGGTATTAACCCAAACTTACCAGCAATAGCTTGGAATATAGTACAAGATCCTACAAAAGCTTGATCATGTGATTCTGTATATGTAATATATGTCGATTTGGGTTTTAAAAAGTAATCCACCATCATATTCATATCCCATTCATTGTATTCATATAGTTTAGGGTTATTCATATCTATCGATAGGATTTTACTCATTATATCAGGTATATGCATACCTAATTGATAATCAAACCCAAGACCGTATTTACTACAAAGGCCTGGATATCCAGAAACATCTTCCGCTATTGTGATCATAAATTCGGGATATCGTTTGTGTAATATTTCATTTGAAAGTCTCAGAAACATAACACCGGGTAAATTTATTGAATTTGTCCAAAATTCACTCATCAATTCCTCTGCACTTCGATGGGCGCCATAATCTTTAAACAATATTGACGTTGTTGCATCAAATCTAAAGCCGTCAATCATATATTCTTCAACCCAATATATCAAATTACTTATCAAATATTGGGTTACCATCGAATTATCATGATCAAACATGCTACATTTCCATATTGGGTGTTTTTTATCTTTAAAGAAACAATTTTCATTCCCATTAAATTCAATTATACCATCTTCTATATTAGATACAGAATGTCCTAACATGATATCTAAAATAACCTTTATACCCAGTGAATGAGCTTTATCAATTAACTTCTTTAAATCCTTACTAGATCCAAATCTTGATGATGGGGCGTAAATAAAATTAGGTTGATACCCAAAAGTACTGTAATGAGGATGTTCTAATATACCCATTAATTGAATACAATTATATCCCGTATTTTTAATATAAGGTAAAGTACGTTCAGTAAATTCCTTATATGAACCGATACCTTTCTTATGTTGAGCAATTCCAATATGTACTTCATAAATATTGAGTAATTTATTGTTAATATGAGGGTATTTAAAACTATATTCTTCATTATAATCTACAATAGCAGCACAAGTTTGATTCTTAGTAAACATATCATATTGTTTATAATATTTAGTCCATGGAGACATTTTTTTAATCCAACCTAATTTTGTATTTATGAGCAGATGATATTGTTTATTATAGAAAGTATCATCACAGTTTTCATCAATTAATGTTTCAAAATGCCAAATATCTTTCGGAGATTCAATCATATTAAATTGGTTTTCATTAATTACAAGCTTTACACTCTTTACATTTGGAATCCATTCCTTAAATACTATTCTTTCTTTATTTTCATGACTCTTGTACTTATTGCATCCAAACTCTTTATATGCAAAAATATCTAAATCACGATTTTTAAAATCATAATACAAATCCTCCCTTCTTTCAATGGTTTTTTTATTATCCCTGAACTCCGGATATTCTTTTAGTAATTTTCTAACATTAATGGAGTTCATAAAATTAGGTCTGATCTCAACAATTTGCTGTTCTACAATACTATCATGATGATAGTAATTTCTATGATAGGAATCTGTAGATTTTGATCGCCAATCTATGGATGGATTGTTGCCACGATTTGATCCACATACTACATATGATTCCGGATATTGTAATTGTGAATGATTATTATAAGAAATGGTAGAACAAATTTTACTTTTAAAAGCAATTAATAAATCATAAGCTTTAATCTTACATTTAGAACTGTATATAAATGGGTCTTTGTGATCATGTAAATAAACATAGTATTCAATAGGTTGTCCCATTTTAATCATACCAATATTAATGTTCCGTAAAAAATAAAGTATCTAATTTCAACTATATAGATTTTTCTCAATATAGTTTTTCAATTCATCACCCCTTAGTTCAACCTCTTGATACGAATTTCCAAATTTTAAATATAAAGAAGGAACACCAAAAATTTTAATTTTTAATATACTCTCAACTTCTTCTTGAGATATTTTACTAAAATCATATTTGGTAAATTTCAAATCTTTAAAGTTTTGCTTTAATTTAATCCATTCATGTCTAAATTGTTTACAATAAAAGCACGCGCTATCATTTGAAACTAAAACACATTCTAATAAATTAGGTTTTGGATTAGATTTTTTAAAATCTTCAATACTAATTAAACTTGTGTAAATTCTTTTTTCAAAATCATTTTCTATTTTAATTATTTGTTCAATATTATTTTGATCCCAATATTTTATTATTATTTTATATGTTTTGCTTTTTTTACATTTTTTAAATTTGATTTCCTTATTATACATGTACTTAGACAATATTTTCTTGAATATTTTTAATTCATCACCCCCATCGGTCATATTATTCTTTTTCAATAAATCATGTTCTTCGTAGTTTCTTTGTGGATAATGGAAGATAATATTTATTTTACTACTCCTTATTTTTTTAATTTTTAATTGATTCTGGAGTTCGGTTATCAATTCTTTTATTGTGAATAGACCCATTGACTTCAATGATTTATCTAGTAATTCTAAATCATATTCATTAAAGTTTTTCAGATTTCCACCATGGCGTAAATTATTATTGGGATTATCGTATTTGTTTACGAAAGCATCAGATATTCTAAGTAATTCCTCGTATATCGAAGAATAAAAATATATATGTTTCAATCTTTCACCCTCATCCTCATCACATTCACTTTCTAATGCTTCCATAATCATTCCTGATGTGTCTATTGCATAATTATACATATTGATTCGATAATTCTTTAATTCTTCTATTACATCATATCCTTCTTCTAAATTACGATTCAGTATTGCTAAAATTTTTATTGGGCCACGTTCCATTATTTAATAAAATTATATTACTTATTAATAGTCATATATTTATAAATGTCCGAATAAAATTATTTAATAAAATTAGTTTTATTTGGGGTTTAGAAACATGCCTATAATCAGTATCAATATTACATTAGAAAATACCGCCATTCCCCCATATATAGCCTCTTCTTTATAATACATCATATGATCTTTAGTCTTCGGATTTAATCCCTTATTTATATACAAATGTGTTATAGCCCACACTATTCCACATATAATAGCCTCTATTATTCCATTCAAAAACATCCTTACAATATATATATTTTTATATTTTAATATAAAACCCGAAATTTCAAAAAATAAATATATGTGTATTAGTATACTTAGGAAAATATTATGAATAATAGAATCATTAATAGAATCATAAGAAGAGCTAATGGATTATCCGAAAGAGATATAGTAGATAGTGACACTGATAGCGACACTGAATCTGAAGTTAGTAATTGGGAAGAAAGAGAATTAAGGGAACTTCAAAATGTTCAAGAATTATCATTTGATTTGGATGTAGTAAAATTCAAAAATTCAAAAAAAACAGATCCAAACTTTATTAAAAATTTAAAAACAATCATCACAGTCGATAATGAAACAAGGTGCTCTATTTGCTTGAATGATATTCCAAAAGATATTAGTATCAATATTTTACCATGTAAGCACAAATTTTGTATTCCGTCGGAGGAATGTGCTGGAATTATTCCTTGGTTGAAATCTAATAATACATGTCCAGTATGTAAATTTAAATTACCTACTTTTTCTGACGCTCTCGACAAGCATATATTAAGGAGTTCATCAAGATATGGAGGAAATCGTAGGTTTACATCTACATCTACATCACCTACATATATCCAACCAAATATCCGACGTAATATGCGGTCCAATATCCGATCCAGAATGAATAACCAGGTAATTACCTCAATATATTCACAACCACGATTTAGAACAGGATCGATGGGAATGAGAAGAAGAAGAATGTTAGATAACATAGAAAATATTCAAGAAATAGATTATTTTAATAATATAAATTTGAGAGAATCTTTTAATAGACATTTTAACAATAATAATGATGATAATGATAATAGTGAAATTAATTATCAATTGAATGAATACTGTACAAATAATGATAATTGTGAATATTGTGTGTATGCTTATGATACAAACTTAATAATAACTGAAAGGGCACGTAATTTATCACTAATATATTCTAAATGTCCGAATGCTATACAATTAATAATTAACCAAAACCATTCGTTTCAAGATGAGATTACTATGTTTAGATTAATTTAAAATATTTTAAAAGGGTTTATTGCGTCTGTCTACTAAAGACTCAAATTGTCTATTAGCTATTTTATCTTCATATTTAGATCCTACATTGATATTTTGGTATATAGTATTATATTTAGTATATGCTTTGACAAAATCTGTTGAAGTTTTTGTGGTAAAATCAGATATTTCTTCTCGATCTAATATATTCAATTCCGCCTCAAAAAGACTATTAACCGCTTGGGGCTCAATATATTTAACAATATCAGTTCTTGTATTCATAAATTGATCTAAATGAGTTGTAAATTCTTGATGGAAGTCTTTTTCTTTTATTTTTTTAGGATTCACAATTAATTTCTTTATTTCATCTTCATTTAAATTATTTTTAGGTTCAACGTCAAACTCGGATTTCATTCTTCGAACCTCGAATTCTTGATGAAATTGTTTATGATTGAAATTCTCTTGTAATGTAGCAAATGATTTCTCTTTATTTATATTTGTATCCACTACTGAATACTCCCCTGTCTTAAAATAATTATTATGTTCTTTTTCCATTATTTCTTGTTTCCATATAGGTCTCATTTGGCGAAATATTTGTTTATATGATTTCTGTACTAGAATAAATAGGTCATGTGATCCCCCTAAATCTGGATGAGTTTTTCTTGCCATGCTTTTGTACACATCTTTTAATTCACTTTTGCTAATTTTTGAATAAGGATCTATTCCTAAAATTTCATAAGGATCAGTATCCATTTATTTTAATAGCAAAAAAAATATTTCGTTTTTACATTCAATATATCCTTACCAACTAAAAGTTCTAACAGTTCTAACAGTTTTAAATAAAAAATTAATTAAAATTTAAAAAAATATATAGTAATATTATTATAGAATAAGAAGGTTGATTGATTGATTGATTGATTCATTAGAATGAAAATAGGAAATATCATCGAAAATAAAAACAAAAAATTCTATTTGTTAGATCCATTATCTACAATAGTAAAACTGTGTATTATTTCATTCAAACCGTCAAAAACAAAAATATCTATATGGAATAATAATATTACCATCCAAAAATATACTATGCTCCAACCATTTTATAGATTCTTCATAGGAGATTGTAGAACCGATTTACATTACTTATCGTTTCCAATAGAAGAGGCGTGTAAATACTTCTTAGTAGAAACTAACCCAAGTATCAAGGAAATAGTAATACTTTTTAAACAAGCTAAAGTTGGTATTCAAAAGCTGATAGATACCTATTCAGAGCATCATATGATATTTCATTGCTTAAAATTTTATAATTACGTAATATCTAATCATCTAGAACGCATTAATGAGAAACTGGAGCTTCGAAAAAAAAAAAGATGTGATAATTATCATCATAATAATGATTTACAACACGATTCAATACCTGAATTATTAGAAGCATCGAAATCAAAATTAATTAATTCTGAAACCGAAATAATGATTATTTTAAACAAAAGATGGACAGAAAATAAGATTAATATGTTGATTCATTTAGTTAATTTTGTTAAAAAAGTACACAAAGATGATTCTTATAATCAAGATTATGTTGCATGCATTGAAAAATTTCTCAAACCAATTGAAAGAGATTCCGAAATGATAATTCAAACTTATTATAATAAGTAAGTGTGTTTACTAATATATTTTTATTAGAATTATTAATATACAAGTATGGATTCTATTCTAATAGAGGAGGTATCTAGAGAACATTATAATATTAAAGAAAAAGAAACAAAGTTCATTAATAATGATAATTTAGATGTGTATAACAAGGAGTTCTTGGAAAATATTTATGATTTCCATCAAACCGGGGGGTTTATTCCACTTTGTTGGAGAGAAATACTAAAAATAACAATTGTGACAGTTTATTTTATATTTTTACTTTTGGTTATATTTATGTTTGATTGGAAAACATTGATTGCTTGTAAAAAAGATTGTGGAAATATATCACAATATATTGAGATAGTATATTCATCCAAATCGGTATTTTGGATTACATTATCATGTGTAATTGTGATTACTTTAATTATCCAAAGCGTATCAACCATAACTAAGATGTATAAAATTAAGAAGTTTTGCGAAAAAAAAATTGATCATTCTATATCTATAGGAAATTTAAATTGGGAAGAATTTACAAAACGATTAAATCTCTCTCTATCATCGCAAAAAATAGCATCATGGATCATGCAATACGATAATTTTATGATCGCTTTAATAAATAATAATCACTTACAAACAACTATATTAGGTTTTCCAGTATTTAATACCTTATTAGAAAAAATATTTAAATTTTGTATTTTTGGTTCTAAAGATTCGATAACATGGCAATCTGAAAAAAATATAAATAAGAATTACCGAATAATAGGAGTAATTTATTGTATGTTAATGCCATTCATACTACCAGTAATGATTCTATATTATTTATCAAAGAATATGCATGATATGTATGTATTAAATGATGTATTAGGATCCAGATCTTATCCATATGAAAAGTATTGGTATCTACGTGAATATAATGAGTTAGAACACTTCTTAAAACGTAGATTAAATAAAAGTAAAATATATGCAGAAGATTACTTCAGTAAATTCCGTAATAATACATTTGATCGTATTGGATACACATTTCAATTGATATCTGGTTTAATACTTTTATTTATTGTATTTATTAGTGCATTTGATGACTCTCTTCTAACAGATCTCTCTATATATGATCGAAATATGATTTGGCATATAGCTTTTTGGACCTATGTTAGTACTTTAAGTAAAAAGTTTTTAATAATAAATAATGATGAAGTTAAATTGGCGGATATATTATTAAAATGGAGTGAGTACAGTCATTACTTACCAGATGATTGGTATGAAATACCCTCTTCTAATCACTGTCGTAAACAATTTTCGAGATTCTTACCAACCAAAATTTTCAAAATTATTTACGATATAATGGGATGTGTCACTGCTCCATATTTCTTACTAGTAGCATGGCCAAGTAATAGTTACAAAATAGTTAATTTCATACAGCATAATTTCGAATATGATTCCCAAATTGGGCATATTTGTAGTTTATCAAAATTAGATTTGGAGCAATACGGGTCTTTGAATTATGGGCCATATAATGGTGTTCATAATCATTATTCAAAACAAGGCAAGATTGAAAAGAGTTTAATAACATTTGCTATGAATTATAAAAAATCTGAAAGTAATGTAGAGAATATTTTCCCAACGACATTAGATTCGGAAGGTAAAGTTAATATGAAAAAATATATTGATAATTTAATTAATAAAGCCTCATTATACGGTGTATAGTTAGTATATTTATTGAATCAGTCAAATAAATTAAAGAATCTTATTTTTTAAATTTAAAGGCTGTGTTCGGAAATAGAGAAATGAAATGAAATGAATAAAAAATATAAAGCTAAAAAATAAATAAATACATTTAATAATATCAACAATATTAAATTAGTATAGGAGAGAGTTTGAGAATGGTTGATTCAAAAATAGAGTTAAAAATGTTCCCTATGGATGAAATGGCTTATGATTCAGTAATAGTAATGATTGCTAAACGAAATAGTGGTAAATCATTTCTTTGCAGAGATATATTAGCTAATTTTCGTAAACTTCCAGCAGGTGTAGTTATTTCCGCCACAGAACGCAAAAGTCCATTTTTCTCAACATTTATGCCAAATGAATTCATTTTTGACGAATTTGAACCATCTATCGTATCGAATGTATATGAGCGTCAGGAAAAACTAATTCAAAAATTTGGAAAAGATTATAAAAAATTTGATTCTAGATGTTTTATTCTTATGGATGATTGTATAGCGGATAAAAGATTTTTCAAAGACAAAGGAGTAAGAGATATTTTTATGAATGGGCGTCATTCGAACCTAATGTATATGCTCACGACACAAGACTGTATGGCAATTCCGGCCGATTTACGAGGTAATATCGATTACGTATTTATTTTACGTGAAACTAGAGTAAATATTTTAAAAAAAATATACGATCATTACGCTTCGGTGATTCCAGACTTTGAAATGTTCAGATATATGATGAAAGTTTTTACAGAGAATTATGGTGTATTAGTGATTAACAATAAAGCACAAAGTAACAAATTGGAAGATCAGGTATTCTATTATAAAGCAAAAGATCACCAAAATCTAAAAGTATGTTCGGGTAAAGCATGGAATTTTCATGAACAATATTATAATTCAAATTATTTAGTAGATTGTAATGATGTTATAGAGCCATATTATGATAAAAAACATAAAAAGGTTGTCAAGATAGTTAAAGCCGAAGACTAAGTTATTTTTTTAATTTTTTTCTCACAGGATAAATAAAGATGTTGAATAAGGATCAATTGTCTGTCGTAAATGCATCTTTAGAAAGTAATATAGCTATTATTGCTTGTGCTGGTTCAGGTAAAACAACAACAATTTTAAATAGAATAAAAAAAATGATTGAATTTCATAAGGTTAAACCATCAGAAATAGTACTAACTACATTTACAGTCGAAGCTGCTAAGGATATTAAATCAAGATTAGGTAATAAATTTAGAGGAGTACAAATCGGTACAATAGACGGTATTAGTCGTGGAGTGTTACAAAAATATGCATATGACTGGATAAGTAAGTATAAGATCATGTCTATATCCGAATATGGTCCTTTGTTTTTAAAGTTTTTAACTATCCATGAACGAAGGGGTGAATATTTAGATCAAATAAAATATTTGATAATTGACGAGTATCAAGATATAGATAAAACACAATATGAAATAATTCGTAGATATCATTCTACAAATCATGTAAGGATTACCGCTATTGGTGATGATTCTCAAAATATATATTCATTTAGAGGTTCTGATGTTAAATATATATTACAATTTAATAAAGATTTTACTCCATCACTAAATTTTATGTTGAAAACAAACTATAGATGTGGAAGTACAATTACAGACGTAGCAAATGAATCTATAAATTTAAATAAAAAACAAATAAAGAAAGAAATGATTCCTAATATCAAGATTGATAAGAAACCAAAGATTCATTCGTTTCAATATATATCCGAACAGTCTAAATTTATTGTGAATTTGATTTCTACATACCATAAAAATAAATCAATACCACTAAGTCAAATTGTTGTTTTATGCCGAATGACCAAACCATTATATACAATAGAATGCTTATTAGAAAGAAAAAATATTAATAATAGATTACTTGATGGCACTGTTAGGAAAAATCATGGAAATCTGAATGATGAGGCTGTTACATTATGTACAATACATAAGTCAAAAGGACTAGAGTGGAAGGTTGTTATTATACTAGAATGTAATGATAAAATATTCCCGATGTCCCCATTTGATTCTTCATCCAATAATATAGAAGAAGAAAGAAGATTGTTTTACGTGGCTGTTACAAGAGCGAAAGAATATATACATTTGACTTTCACAAATACATATGAACCTTCAAGATTCATTACAGAAATAGACCGCAATCTTTTCGATTTTGATACAGCATCATTATCACAACTTAAATTAAGTAATAAACAAAATTATGATGATACTATTTATCGAGAATATAGAAAATCGTTATCAGTAACTTCTATTGTTAGGACTTTGAATGGTGGTGATTATTTATCACTAAGAGAAAAAAATATACTCATGAATTTTATTTTTGATACGAAACAATTATCAACCCCAATAAAAACACCAAAATGGGTGTATAACAAGAGACTTGAAAAGAATTTTGGATTATTTATTGATACATATATGTACAGAGAAATGATGTGTATATTAAAAAAACCCATACAGTGTGTAAAAGCGAAACAAATTATAGCATCACTTGAACTTGTACCCGAGCATTACGATCAATATATACGCCACATAGAATCAATAAGATATAGTTCAGATGAAATGATTGCATTATTAAGTAATTCAAAAAACAATATAGTTATAAATTTGATAAAACGAATACTAGGAAAAGCCAAACAATATTCTCTTCCACACCAATGTATACCAGTGATACTAAAAGATTCCATCCCCTTTCAACATAAGAATAAGCTTTCAAAATCAATTGATAGATATTTAGATCCAAAAATAAGTTCTAAATCAATACTTAGTGACATATTCTGGATATCACAATCTTCTGAAATTTTAGCTATGAGAAAACGTATTTTATATGTTCCAATAGATTTTGATAGTTTGAATAGGATTCAGTTTTCATTAGATGAAAGTATACAATCATACATTGATCATAATATAAAAAGAAATGAAAAAACAGTTGTTCATCAATATCTAGTTTCGCATAATGGTATTTGTGGAGAATTTGATGTTGTTCATCATGACAACCTCATTGATTGGAAAGCCAGTAAAATTTCTGATATTACTTTAGAATGGGTTGTTCAATTATTACTTTATGTTTATCTATGTAGGGATAATAATATTGATATTAATAGTATTGCTATATACAACCCTTTAAGTGGAAAGATTATGAGTACTAAGATAGATTGGTGGAAAAGAGATAAAGCATTAGCAAACTACGTCATTAACAAAATGAAAGAGGTGTGAATGATTATCATACATTGATTCAATTATTATCAAACAACCTTTTCTGATTTTACATTTCTGGGATATGAAGAACATTCTTTTTTAGATAATAAATAGTTCCATTTATCGCTTTTTCTTGATTAGTTTCTGTAAGTTCGAAATCATGTTTACCATCATAAAGTTTTTGTGAATCACATTTTATTTGAAAAGTTACATTTGTCATAGTTCCGAGTTTTAATTCGACAATTCCCTGTTCTTCCTGTTTCTTACAAAATTTTGTAATGGATTTCATATCAAAGTTTCTCTTTCCAAAATGACTTTTTAAATAATGTTTTGCTTTAATATCATCTTTTGGTAGTTTAAGTTTGGGTGGTATGAGAACAGTATATGCAGTTCTTGAATTCGACCTCTTATCAAAGAATTTACCACAAAGCATAGATGTCAATGAGTGTTTAGCACATGCCATAACAAAAGGTAACCCTGTTTTATTTTTGAATAGTAATTCTAATATAGAAGGTTTTTGCTCTTTTTTAAGTGGTTTCGATAAAAATTCTTCTGGAACTTGTAATACATCATCGATCATAAAAAATATACCATTATAACAATCTACATGTTTTTTTAGATGGACATTTTGCTTATTAATTTCGATGGTCTTTTTTTTAGAGCTACATTTAACTGTAAGTTTGTAACCACCTAAGGATGATAATACAATCTCATCCTCATTATATTTATTACACATCTTATCAATACTTTCCTCGTCGTATCTATTTTTAAAGATGTGACATTTTAAAAATTGAATAGCTTCTTCATCTGATTTTGGTAACTTGAGCTTTTTAGGTACAAATACTGTATATGGCATTTGATTATAAGAACCATCTTTCATTTTTTTATTGTATTTTGTTCCTAAGGTAGATAAAAGATTATATTTCGCTAGAGCTTTAATGAATGGTTGAGCTTTTTTATTTACTAGTAAAAGATCTAGAATTGTTGTGTATAACTTTTCAGATGAATGCATCATTTCGGTCATATTTTATATTTTATTGATTTATATACTCTTAGTTAGAAAAAAATTATATATTTATTTATCAATATAAAGCTTATAAAAAAATGAAAATTATATATAACTTATCTATATTTAAAATCATAAAATCATAAAATATAATAATATGGTATCTGGAATAGTTTTTGGCAAATCGTTATTAATTACATCAGGTAATTTAAAAGGATTAAAAATCCCCATCAATAATAACGAATTGGGGATATTTAATATATGTGATAAAGTGCAATGTAATGTACATGTTTCTCCATTTACATGTGAAATTGAATGCTCTGGATTGAAACTTAAGAAATACAAAAGTAAACTTAATATAATACATGAAGAAATGGATGAAGATATTTAATTTCTTTTTTATTCGTACTTATATTTCATGACCAGGGATATGAAATTTTGAAATATTGTACTTATCAACATTTCGGAAAAATTTATTTCTATATCCATTCATTGTTTCATCATCAATTGTAGTACATATTGTATCATAAAAAGATTGCCCCATGACAATATTAACACAAAAATTTAAACAATATACGCCACACTCGGAATTCCCATATTGAGTTTTAATTTTATTTATCAAATATATATTCTTGTATTTTAGATATGACATTTGTTTAAAAACATTATCTTTATATCTTACTACCTCTTCCGGTGGATTTTTACCACTTGAATTAAAATACATAAATTGGATTTCTTTTTTTAAATCGTTTATGTGTATCATAAATGTAACCCAATGGGTTCCTGGTTCAGAACGTTTAGATAAATTTAAAACACATCCGATATTTCTAAAACCCTCTTTGTAAATTCTTTTAATATTATAATCATTTGGTGATGAATAAGATTGAAAATCAATACTTTTTGTACCGAGGTAATAAAAATTATCCAATTTATCATTCATAATCGTATATTTCTGAGTTTGAAACATAACAGTATCAATATCAATATTAGATAACCAGTCATATTTCAATTTCGATCTCATTGGTTTAAATGTATGTTCATGTGTATATTGTGAATGTGATATAAACGGTTGCTTTACCCAGCATATATCTTCCTCATCTTTACAAAATTCATTCATAAAATATTTTATTTTATCATATAATCTCCTTTTATCTTTTCGTTGATATTCGTCATAATTGATAACAACCTTATCATATTTCTTATTTAATGATTTTGCAATATCTTTTAAAGATGTAAATGAATAACATGTATAATCATCAATCAAGTTACCATCATAATCTAATCTTGAAGGAGCACATTTATGATTAGTATCAAAATTAATAAACTTTTTTCGATCACTTTTCATCAAAGAATCTATATTAATAGACCATAATAAAAAAAAATGAAATATAATTACTATATTGGGAGTCATTTTTGAATTATAAAATGATTTTCATTATAAGTATATGCGCTATTTTAATTTGCAAGATATTTTCACGAATTAAGAAAAAGTTTTTCTAACCTCATCCATCATACAACCTAAGCTATCTGATATAAAGATTAATTAAATTTGCAAATTATAGGATTACCTAAGCTATCTGAGTTAATTAGTAGTTTTCCAAAACTTCCTACTTTGGGGGTATTGGATTTAGATAAACAATCAATTGGTGTATTGATGAATCTAGATTTTAATTGATTTATAGGTATTGAGCTTTCATTATAATTACCATTGTTGTTACTTTTTATGAACCATATCTTAGAATCCTTTATTTTTGATATATATACCCATCGATTTGTCTCTTTACATGGCAATAATTTGTTATTTATCCTTTGTAATGTATTCATTGATATATCTGTAAAACTTGTTGCGTTTTCTTTATGATTTGAAACAGATCCAATCATTGAATGCATTGTAGTACGTAAAACCACCTCATGACTTAATAAATCATGTAATGCTTCAAACGTTGTTAAATTATTTTCATCACTTCTCCAATTACCGATTTTTTGATTAATTAAATTTGTAATTATTTCTGGCGGTGGTGATAAAGTATTGAGATTATTTCCCAATAATCCCCCACTATTTTGATTTCTATTCACTAAAGGTTGAATTATCTCAAACATTTCTAGTATCTTATTGGTACTTGTACTATTCATATAATCTTTAATTTCTTTTAATTTCTTTTGTTTATTAAAAACTTTTAGAATGACATTTTTGGGCTTTTCATTTTCTAATCGATCAATTGTTTGTCTCATACCTTTTTTTAATACATTGAAAAAGCATGTAAATTTATATTCTTTTTCTTTTAATTTCTCATTAATGATTTTAACTTGTTCTTGCATATAGTTTTTAATTAATTGAGTATACATTCCATTTGTCTCAACATTTCCATTTGTCTCAACATTTCCATTTGTCTCAACATTTCCATTTGTGTCATCATATTCATCTATTAGATATTCAATTATCTTTTTAGTTTTATCCAGCTCATTTCCTTTAAATATATTGTTAAGATTTTCAATTATCTTTTTAGTTTTAGTTTTATCCAACTCATTTCTTTTTAATATATTTTTTAAATAAAAGTAAATTAGAGTTTTATTATAAATTTCCTTATTATTCTCATCATCATTCTTGCTAACCTCGTCGTTAATAATCTTATAACAAAATTCAAATATAGTTCCATTAAAAGTTTTTATCCTACGCTGCCAAGAGTAAAGAAGTTGTAATTTTTGCAATAATTTATAATCGCAAATATTTTCTGTAAAAATCAACTCATTCCCAACCCATTTAGCGTTATCACATTTTCTTAAATAATCTTGATTTTTAATTAAAGTTTTTAAAATTGATTTGGATACTTTATTTTTATCTTCTAATTCAAAGACATTTCCATCTCCATCTTTTGCAAGTAATATCATCGTATCCTCTAAATTAAAATCGAACTCATCGGAATATTCATTTTGAAGTAATTCCTTAATTTCATTTTCTATTTCATTCAACATATCTTTATATTCTTCTTTTGTAACCTTTGCTTTACAATTAGTATTACTTTTATTACATTCTAATAGATGATTACCTGATCTCATGGATATATCTACGATACCGAGTGACCCCATATTGGGTATGAAATGATGTCGACCATTTATTATGTATATCCAATGTCCAGTGTTTTGTGTTTGTTTCACTCTAAATGTTGTCTCATCGCATTTAATATGTGTATGGTTCTTTTCCAATGCACATAATCCTAAAGACCATTGGATTATAAGACCAATCCATTCTTCAATAGTATGGAAAATATTTTCGCGAATTAAATTTCGGTTATTATCGATTTTGTGTTTAAAGCTCATCCATCTAGCAATCTCATCTGAGGACTCGGTTATGATCATAATAGAATGTTTCTCTCTCAACATATTCGGATATTTATTTTGCAAAAAAGCCATTGGATTTGAAATCGAATCAAATTTTTTAATATTATTCATCTCATCTAATAAATAAGGTATAGATCCATCATTAGATTTGAAACTTGCATATGCTATTGGAAGGTTTGGAAAATCTATATCTTTACAATGTTTGTAAAACTTGATATCATTAATAACTTTTTCATTAATAAATTTATTATCATTTAGTTGAAGTGTCGTCATCTGATCATTCGTACCTTCTTCCTTATTATTTGAATTTGAAGAAACTTCAATAGTTTTCTTATCATTAAAGCCAAGAGTGACTGCAAAATCTAAATCGTCAATTGGATAATATCTTAAAAAACAATTTGTACTATGTTTTGCTGGCTTTATATGATTCATCATCTTTGCAGGTGCTGCTCCTGGAAAAACTAAAATTTTATTACCAAAATTAACAGTTTCTAAAAAGTATGATTTTAATAATCGATCTGTAATTGCCCATTTTCTTAATAATACACATTCTCTTGGGTCACCAGTTTGATTAATACCAACAATCTTTCCTAAGTCACTGTAGTTATTTTCAGCGGTTAAATGACGTCGAACATTTTCATAATAATATTGTCTACTTTCCCAAACACCAACATTAAGTGGGAAAGTTGGTTTTGATTCAATAATCATATCTACACTAGCAGTCCCTACTGATGTATGAAGTTTTGGTCGAAGAAACATAACATCATTATTATGGCTATTTTTAAATTGTGCTCCAAAAGGATTTGAAGCGTTATTGTCAGATGGAAAGATATTATGATTATGATTAATCATGACTTGTTGTTTTGGTCTTTGTCCAGATGAAACATGTGAATTCATACTACCCATAACTCCTTTAATCGCGGATGAGGTGGCATCTTCAATTAATGATTTAATTTGCCCTTTTTGTATCATATTTTCTTGATCGTCATAAACTTTTTCTATTTTTTTATCTACATTTTTAGTAAATTTGTTCATTGCCTTATATTTATCATACCCTTCATACCCACCTCTCTTATAATTAGAATTGTTGTTAAATCTTCTCAAATTTCCATGCCTTCCACCTTTAATAACATTAGAGTTATTATTTCTATGAAAAACATTAGAATTAAAATTAGAATTGATATTTTTATTACCAAAATTGTTGTAATTAGAATTGATATTTTTATTACCAAAATTGTTGTAATTAGAATTATTAAGCCTATTAGAATTGTAATTAACGTGTTTATCAATACCATTTGAAATACTACGATTTTTATCCAATTTTGTGCTTTTAAAAAGTTTAAATTTTGATTGATGAAGTTCACCAAAATACTGATCATTATTTTTATTAGTTAAACGCAACATAAACTTTTCCAATTTGGGGATATTTTGAATGATAGATTGAATATTATTTTTTAAATCTAAATTATTTGTAGCACTAACGACATGCTCTGAATGAAGGTCATTAGAACCATTTTTATAAATTTCTAATTTATAATCCATTTCTTTATAGGTCTATACGATATATATATAATAAAAAAATGAAAACTAATAGAAGTTTTTCTTTTTGTATTAATATTAGTTATAACTTTCTAAATATATAACAAAATCAAAACACAGATATATTTTGTTATAAAATGGATGATAATGATATTTACTCAGTAAGAGGTCTTAAATTAGAAATTGCCACTGATAAGTATATTGAGGAACGTAGTGCTCAGAACGAAGGTGTGACGACATCTGTTTTAAGACAAATGGATGAGGAAAAGGCTGGTGGTTTAATATGTCATAAATTAGGTTCTAGTAATGGTGAGATATGTAAAACCTGTAAACAACAAGATGGATGTATTACACATACTACATATATCGATATGGGGAAATACATAACAATCATCAATCCATATTATTACGATGTTATTTTCAAAATATTAAACTGCATATGTTTTATTTGTGGAAAAATTGTGAAAGATAATACTCAGGGTGAAGTTCATGATCAAAAGATAGAAGCTCTTCGTAAACTTCCAAAGAATATGCGTTTATCTAAATTGGTAGCTTTAACGAGTAAAGTGAAGAGTTGTTCTAAAGAAGGATATGGTTGTTCTCCAAACATTATGTTGCCTGAAATTTCAAAGTTGAAAAAGAACGAATTTCCATTACATCAATATAAATTATGGATTGGTGGAAAAAAGAAACAGGATGTAAATAATGTGGGTTTCAAAGAAACAAATAATTATCTAGATGGTAAACAAGTTTATGATATCTTGAGTAAGATTAAGGATAGTGACTGGAGTTTGATGGGATTTAATCCTAATATTTCACGACCTGAAGATCTCTTGATCAGATCTTTACCTATTTCGGCTAGATCTACCAGACTTACTCATATCAATGATAATAAGTACAGTGAAGATGATTTACTTATTTTCCAAAGGGATATTATGAAAAAAGTTGAAGATCTAAGTAGTCATATCAATAAGGGTTCTGAAATTGAAAAGATTGAAAAAGTAAATTGGTTTATCAATTTCTTTGTACATACCATGATGAATAACACACATTCTACTAAAAATAGACATCGGAATTCATATGCCCCTTTACGTTCCATTCATGAGAGGATTGATAAAAAAACAGGACTTATGCGTAAACATTTATCTGGAAAAAGAGTTGGTTTATCAGCAAGATCGGTAATTTCCGGAGATCCTGATATTAGTATTGACCAGGTTCATATTCCAAAAGAACATGCTATGAAATTAGATTTCCCTGTGGTTGTCACAGCTGGTAATATTGATTATCTTCAAACATTAGTAGATGCGGGACCAAAAGTTTACCCAGGTGCTAATAGAATCCAATTGAATAATGCAAAAAACAATGTGATTTCTTTAAAGTATGCAAATAATCGTGTGGAGTTGAAAATCGGATATACTGTGTATAGACATTTACAAGATGATGATTATATAATGTTAAATCGTCAACCTTCTCTACATAAGGATTCTATTCAAGCTCATCGCGTAAAGGTAAGAAAGAAAGGACTCACAATTGGACTTTCCGTTATTGCTACAGAACCATATAATGCCGATTTTGACGGAGATGAGATGGTTTTGTTTGCGATGCATAATATTCAAAGTTCTGTAGAAATAGAGCATCTTGCATCAATTAAAAACAATATAATGTCAACAGGTAAGAGTAAGACTAATTATGGATTAAATGAGGATTCTTTAGTTGGAGCGTATGTATTAACCCAACCAGGTACTATTCTAACCAAGAAAGAGGCGATAACATTATTATCTAGAACGTTAATTCCTATTGAAAAACTAGCTAATATCTTAGTAAAGGATAAGTACACTGGACATGAAATAATATCTATTCTCTTACCAGATAAATTACATTACACTAATGGTAATCTTAATATAGAGAATGGTGTTTGTGTAAGTGGATATTTTGATAAAAAAAATATTGGTACTGGAAGGGATAGTTTAATCAATACAATATATTATTTAGTAGGAAATAAGGAGACATTAAATTTTGTGAACAATATACAAAAATTATGTGTAACATACTTAGTATATTATGGTTTCACCGTTGGTTTACGAGATATCTATGTTCCAAATGAGATACGGACTATCAAAAGAAAATTTATGGATGAATTTATTAAGAATACTGATAAAATGTTATTAACGGATAATGGTACTGATAATTTAAATGATAGTACTATAAGTAAATTTGAGCAATTGGAAGAAAGGATATTTAGTCGTATTAAACAAATGCGATCAGAAGCTGGTGATATTATTCAAAAACATTTAGAAACCGATAATGGGGTAAATAATGTTCTATTAATGCAAAAATCGGGTAGTAAAGGGAAAAAAGCTAATCTAGCACAAATGGTAGGTTGTGTGGGTCAACAAGAAATTTTCTTAAATAATAAAAGTTCTAGAGTCCAGCGATTCTGTGGTGGTCGAGTATTTCCTAAATTTGCTAAAAATGATCTATCATCAGAAGCTGGTGGAAATGTTATAAGTTCATTCATTGAAGGTATGAGTCATGCAGAAACATTTGTACATGCTTATAGTGGACGTATTAATATGATTGATAAAGGTATTGGTACAGCCGATACTGGATATATCCAACGTAAACTAATTAAATGTTTAGAGGGAACAGTACTACAGAACGACTTTTCAGTACGAAATGCGAATAATCAAATTGTTCAAATGATGAGTGGTTCTGGAGCGATAAATCCTTCGGACATAATTGAGATGGAACATCCTATGTTGTATATGTCAAATAAGGAAATTCAATCAAGCTATTGTTACGCGGAGGGATCGAAACATTATAAAAATATGTTACGTATTCGCGACGAGATGCGTATTTTTTCCCAAAAATATTGGTCAACCCGAAGCGAATACACAAACAAATTTATGGTTCCATTTAATATTCATCAAATCATTGATAGTTATCTAAATAGGCAACATATGAAGGTGGTAAAAGATGGTGATATCTTAACTGTGGATGAAATTGAAAAGATAGTTAATCGGATCCATATTATCCCAGAGTTTAATTTATCATGTATATCAAATAATGACGAAATTGAAGTTCGTAAGATGAAGAATGAACTAGGGAGACATATGCAAAAGCAAATGTTCTGGTTTTTGGAAACTGAACTTTCTCCTAAACTTTTAAGAAATAAAAAGATTACATCCAAAACTTTGGAAAATATAATTGAAACTTGTATTTATAAATATCAAAAAGCAAGGCATTCACCTGGTGAATTGGTTGGTATTATCGCCGCTCAAACAATTGGAGAACCAACTACCCAGATGAATTTAAATGCATTTCATTCAGCCGGGGTTAGCGGTGATAATGTTAGTAATTTATCATTAAAAAGAGTCAAAGAATTAATGAATTTAACCGAAGGATCTAAATTGAAGGCTCCTCAAATGAAATTATATTTTAAGAATGAGACACAAGTTGATCGTAAAAGGGTACAGAAAATTGCAAATGTGATTAAATGTATATATTTAAATAATGTTTCAATTGAAACTGAGATTATTTATGATCCAGAATCCATTCATGTACCACCGGACCAAGACGTTTCTTTATTTAACATGAAGTTATGGACTTTCATATTTAAGATTCCTAAAACAAATCTAGAAAATTTGAATTTAACTTATCATAATATTGAAAATGGTATTCAAAGTTTTTGTACATCGAAGACTAATAAAAACTTTGTCGGGTCCATTTACTTTAAGAAAGTTTTTGATTCCAGTCCTTCAATCTTTACAGTTGACAATGGTGATAACTGGCATGTTGTGGTGAAATTCTCTATAAAATCAATTGATCAATCCTCTTTAATTGAAATGGCTCGTATTATGGAAGAATCTGTGCAGGTTACTGGTATTGATAACATTTCAGAAACTTATGTTGTTGAAAGTGATTTTGTTACTTCAAATCAAAGTGGTGAAATTGAAAAGAAAAAAGAGTTCTATATTATTACAGATGGTGTAAATATGAATAAACTTTTATATTTGAAGGATCTAGATACAAGTAGATTATTTTGCAACGATTTCTACGCCTCAATTGAAATGTTTGGTATTGAAGGTGTACGTAAAATGCTTTTCGACGAATATAGAGCTATTGTTTGTAGTAATGATGATATTAATCATTCGCATATAGCTATATTGGTAGATTTTATGTGTCATAAGGCTGGTATGGTTGCTATGACAGCTTCAAAAAATAAAGGAGTTAATACGTTAAAGATTGATCCATTAACAAAAGCTTCGTTTGAAGAAACTACCAATTATTTAATGGATTCTGCATTGTATAATCAAGTAGATCATATGCAATATGTTGGAAGTTCTGTAATAGCTGGTCAACTTGCAAAAGCTGGAAGTGGTTTTATTGAAATAGGAATAAATCACAGGATGATTCAAAAATACGCTCCACTTGTAAATAAAAACAGTAATTCAGAAAAAATTAGAATTATTGATGATTCATTTAAAAATATTTCTAAACCAGATTTGGATATTAACCAATTTTCTCATAATTTTAAATTATAAGTAATATAGTTTGACATGACAGTTACATATTTTTTTTTAACCTCGCAAAGTTTGCATTTCTTTTAAGTTTGTTGTATTAAAAAATGATTTTTATTTGTAGTTATTATATTTATTAATATACAAATATTATATTATTAAAATATGACTACTTTTGAAGATTATGATATTAATGAAAGCTTACTAAGAGGAATTTACGGTTATGGATTTGTTTCACCTTCAACAACACAGGAAAAAGGATTTAAACCTGTTTTAAAGGGAAATGATCTTTTACTTCAAGCTCCAAGTGGAACAGGTAAAACTGGGGCATTTTGTATTCCTGTTTTGGAAAGAATTAATCCCAATAATAAAAAAGCACAAGTATTAATCCTATCTCCAACACGTGATATTGCCTTACAACATTGTAATCTATTAAATGAATTATCTTCATATATGGATAATGTAAATATCATTGAATGTATTGGCGGTCAAAGTAAATCATATGATATGCAAAGAGAAATTAAAAACGGTGGTCAAATCATATGTGGAACAGTTGGTAGAGTTAAAGATATGATTCAGCGCAGAGCTTTTGATATTCGTGATATTGAAATCGTTGTTTTCGATGAGGCGGATGTTTTATTAGAAAAAAGCTTTAGAGATGATATTATGTATGATATCATGGCAAATGCAAATAGTGATGTACAAGTATGTCTTTACAGTGCAACATTACCAGATGAAACATTAGAATTCGCATGTCAAAAATTATTGAGAGCAGATGCTGAAAAAATCCTACTAAACAAGGATAATCTGACATTAGATGGAATTAAACAATATTACATCCCACTGGAAGATGAAGGATACAAAATCGATGTAATAGAAGATTTGTACAATTTTCTAGAGGTATCACAATCACTTATCTTCGTAAATAGTAAACATAAGGCTATGGAATTGGAAGAAGAGTTGCATAAACGTAACTACACCCTATCAGTAATCACTGGAGATATGACTCAAGAGGATAGAAATGGTATTTTATCCGAGTTTAGAGCTGGTAAAAGTAGAATTATGATTTGTAGTGATTTAATTGCAAGGGGTATCGATATTAAAGGAATTAAGTTAGTAATCAATTTCGACTTTCCAAATAATCGTGAAAATTACATTCATCGCATCGGGAGAAGTGGTAGATTTGGGTCTAAAGGTGTAGCCATAAATTTGGTTACCGATAAAGAAGTACAATTAATGAAGGAAGTTGAAGAATTTTATCACACACAAATTGAAGAACTTCCTTCTGATATTGAAAATTTAATTTAATCTGGAATTTTAATATTATTGTTCTTTTTATTTTTTTGTTATTTAGAAATTAAAAACTATATATTATAAACGAATAGGTATTTAATTATTATTATAATGAGTACCAAATTTACACCATCATTAATAAATAAAAATCATATACTAAATTTTACTAATTCTAAGAAATGTATTATTTGTTTGGAAAAAGGAATTAATACTACATGTATTCCATGTGGTCATACTATTATGTGTGAAGAATGTGGGGATGTTATTAAAACTAAATGCCCGTTATGTAGGGATCAAGTGGATTGCGTTATCGGTATTGAAAATAGTATAGAATGGGGGATGCTTTATCAAAAGGAATTAATTGTGACTTCGTAATTACGTACGTAATATCAATTTATATAAAAAAATGAAAACTAATTAATTATAAATTAACCATTGTTTATAAATTTAATTTAGTTTATCTTATTATTTAACAATAAATAATGGTATTAATTTGGTCTCAATATGACAGTCTATATTATATTAAGAAAGTATTAAAGATGTTAATTTACCGAGGATGGATTGATGATAAAGCGTATAAGGAAGTTTTAGATAATTTCGAATCTGATTCTAAAATAGTGTATGTTAATTTAAAAGATAATAATAAAGTAAAAATCGTTCTTAATATTACTTCAGAAACATTGGATTCTTCATATATAGATTCAATATTAAAAAGGGAAGAAGGTGTTAAAAGAACAATATTGATATACAATCACGAAGTTGTAAGCAATCCAAAACTTAAATTCAAGAATCACGATAAGCCTAAAGATTCTAAAGATCATATTGAGATATTAAGTTGTAAACATTTGATAATTGATATTGTAAACCACTCTTGGTCATCACCACATTATATAATGGATAAGACTCTTCCAATATTTAAACCAGGTGAGCTTTGGGATTCGAGATTACTCATGACTATTTATCATAGTGATGCTAATGTTAGATATTGTGGGGCAAGAATTGATGATATCATCAAAATTGTAACAGAGGATCAAATAAAATATCGTAAAGTTATTTATGGATATGCGTTTTAGACATTTGGACAAATTATGTTTTTTTTATAATTAAGATCAGTGCAACTAATATAGTTACTAAGATTGTAACAAATACTATATTTTTTAAGTTAAACAATACAACTTCATTATTATCAGCTGGTTTTATTTTTTCACTTTCACTTTCATTTTCGTTTTCTTTATCTTTTGTTTCTTTAGTTATTGTATTGTTACTCGTAATGTCATTTGTATTTTCGTTTGTTTTTGTTGATGAGGTTTCATTCTCTTTAGTTACTATTGTGGTTGTATTGCTACTCGTATTCTCTGAATTTTCGTTTGTTTTTGTTGATGAGGTTTCATTCTCTTTAGTTATTATAGTGGTTGTATTGTCACTTGTATTCTCTATATTTTCGTTTGTTTTTGTTGATGATGTTTCGTTCTCTTTAGTTTTTGTACACTTCTTTGTTTTAGAATGTTTTTCATTATGCTTTGTATATTTAGTTGCAAGCAATTCACATAAATTAGCACCAATAAAATCATCCCTTCCGTAAAAACAATAATGATTTATTAAGGTAATAATTTTTGATTTAACTATTAATTTAGAGCCCGAAATTATTTGTATATCGTCCGTAGATTTTTTTATTTCAATGTTATCTTTTATGATATTTCCAAATTCATATACATTTTCTTTTGTTATTGTTTGTATATCAAAATCCAATTTATATTTTTCCTTATCATATTCCGATAGTGTTGGAATTATCTGTTTATACTTTTGTAATTGTTCATCTAAATATCTTTCCATATATTCTGGTCTGGATGAACGAATTGCATTCACGCAATTAATAAACTTATTTCTTATTATTGTATTGAAATTTCCACCGTTGTAGAATATACAACTAATTAGATCCCCTGCATACCCCGAATCACTATTAAAATTCAAGAATATATTATCCTCTATTGTAACAGCACTTGTAAAACCATCTAAATAAATACCATAAACTTGATTTTGTTTCGTTATGATACTATGAAAAATATTATTTCTTATAATGGAATTACGTGAATTCATAACATCACTCTTTGAATATGTATAAATCAAACCTAAATCCTTGAATTCATTCATTCCATTATATATTAAATTCTGTTCTATTAATGTATCATTACTTTTCAATAAAATACCGGAATGAGGAAAATCATGTATTGAATTCCTATCAACAATAGAATTTTTACCTCTAGTTGTAATTCCAGATGAATAACATCTTATGAATTTACCAAAATTAAAAATATCACAATTTGTTATCCTACTATTAGATGAATTAAATGAAACTGCATTAATACCTATATTTTTTATAACACATGAATTAACTATTAAATTATTGGACATACTTCCACCAATTATACCATTTGGGAATTTTTCGATCACACAATTTTCTATTTTGCAATTTTCTCCTTCCACTAAGATACAGGTTTGTTTTCCAGAATTAACCTTTATTTTTTTAATAGTTATATTTTTACTGTTAATTATTTTAAACATTTGCTGATTTAATTTAGTAATATATATATCATAACCAGGTTTATTGAAGAGGTCAATATTTAAACCGATGTATAATTTTCCAGAAGAATAATCTATATAATATTCATTTGGTTGTAACTCACTTAATATATTTTCAAAGAAAAAATTGGAGTCTTTTGAATAATTAATTAGACCATAAACTTCATAATGTACTAACTCAATCTCGTTTTTTATAATCGTTTTAACTTTATTTTTTGACCATGACCATTTCTGACTACGTACACCGTCTACCCATATATTTTCTTCATTGATCCAATTTGGTGGTGTTTCATTAATTTGTAGTTTACCTCCATATTCATTTATATTTTTCTCTTTATCCCCCTTTATCCCTTTATGAACAACTTTTGTTGTATAAACATTTCTACTTCTCGGCCATCTACTTTTTTTAAGTTCAATATTATTCAAACTTATTTTAAACTCGGGATATCCACCCCATGTAAAACCTATTTTCTTAATATTTGAATAAAGATGTTGATCCAATTTCATTGAATAAACAAATTGATTTTTAAACTTAATCCTATTTTGTTGTTGAATATTTACTTTAGTAAAATTACTTTTATTTATCTTTATATTACCAGTTAATTCCGGTAACTCTCCGTAGTTACCTTCAATTATTAAATGTTTCAGACCATCTATAATAATAGTATTATCAATTTCATACTTAGTATTTGTCAAAATGATTCTTGGGTATGGTATTTTATTATTTTTTACATAATCGATTGCAGTTTGTATTGATCCTTTCTTGTTACTGTCTACATAAACTTTATTTGTATTAGAATTTGTCATACACAGAAAATTCTTTTATTTACTTAATATAATTTTAAAATATAAAAAAAAATACGTAATTGATTCATTCAATTCCTTAATAACTTTACGAATCATAAACCAGTTGGACTATAGATATTTTTCCTGAGTTTACAATAGTATATGAAGGTCCACACCCTTTTGTTTGCTTGCTTGCTTGATGTCGCGCTGGCTGGCTGACTGGTTGGCCAGTCTGGCAGCTGATAAATAAATTAAAACAATATTTTTTAGTTTTATTTTAGTTTAACACTTTTAATTTTATATTGATCATGTAGAGTATTTAATAATTAAATTAAATTACATTCATAAAATAAAAAGAAATAACAACTCGTAAACTCAGGCCCCACGGCCCCATTTAGTCGTTATTTTATTTTATTTCATCCCATGGACATTAACGTTTTGTTATTATCATTATAATAAACGAATTAACCGGGTGGATACTTATGTTAACAACACGCGATGATGATACTTTAGATATGATGATATTATAATCGAAGTTTATAGGTAATTTTAATACGATGATATTTGTAAATATTTTTTCAATCATTTCTAATATACTCATTTTATCTAAATATAACATTTGCTTCTCTAAATGATTATAATATAAACCACCCCATGGAGGGTCTACAAATACTATATCCTCTCTAAGTGTATTCATTTTTGTATTAAAGGTTGATTCATATGTTGTAATATTTTTAAATTTAAAAGCATTAATATTCGATACTAACGCACGGTAATTAAAATTATCTGGTTCTATAGCATTAACATGCTTGAAATATTTAGAAAAATTAAGAACATTTCCACCTACATTTGCCGTGGCATCAGTAATGATCATATTTCTATGATCCATATTACATTTTTGCAATGACTGTATAATGATTCTAGATATAGTCTCTGCTGAATCTGGTTTAGATATACTATATATAGCTTCTTTTGTTAACGTAAGCTTCTTTATATCTGTATCTGTATTAACGCTAAAATATTTATCTATATTATATATATTATAAATCATAGAATTAGGCTTGGATTTACATATACTATTTATTGGTATATTATATAACTTTGATAACCTAATCGAAAATGAAATATTTTTTTTATTATATCGTTTAATAAATGATTTCAAAGAATATTTACCCTGATTTTGAAATTGTTGGAATAATTGATCGAATTCATTGATTTTTGATTCCATATATCTGTTATAATTTTGTATAGCAGTAAAAATCATTAATTTGTTCTTTGGTAATACATCGCTTTTATTATGTTTATGTTTAAATATAATAAAACCTCTATCTACATAAACATTAGTTATCGAGTTTCTAAATATTCTCATTTCTAAAAACCATTTACTTATATCTTTTAGTATGTTAATGTTTTTATCGTCATTTATCTCTTTATCATTAAACATAATAATTAAAAATCCACCTTGAACTAAATTTTCTACATTACCAATTTCATGAATGTTAGTTAATGAATATAATATACCATTAACTTTTCTTTTTAAATTACATGATATTATAGGCGCCATAATTGATTCAAATTTTATAATATGAGATTTTTGAAAAGCAGTAAAAAATTCTTTACAGCTTGATAAAATATTCATATTATATACATTATTAGGTACTATATCATGTTTACATATCAGATCAATCATAGTAATAACCAAGGATATATTCTGGTTATTTGAACAAAATTCACTATTTGTATCCAAAATACTTTTACCGATATTATTTGTCAAAACACTTGGTTTAAAATCTGAAAGAATATTGCTATAAGGGTTACTAATTATTTTCCACACATTATAAATATCACTATTAAACACTTTGCGAGATTTATAACTAATATATTTTTTATTCATATTCACATCGCTTACAATATCTTTATCTGATATGTAATGATTAAAATCATTCATGATGGGGATATTAATTTTACGATTTCTCATTTTCTCATAAATCAATTACTTTCATTATCACTAAGATGTTATTATTTTCTTATCATCACCACAAAGGAAACATTTATTTATTTTTAGAAGGTTATTATTCACGGGTGCTATTATTTGTTTTATTTATTTCACGTTAAACTTCTTAATTAGACATGTATATGTATATATTTATATTATAGTATGAAGAAATATTGTATATAATTTGCAACAAATCTTCTTCAGGTTATTTGAGAGAAAAACAAAGTTATTGAAGTGTTTGAAAGTACTTAGATGTATTTAATATTTGATCTAGTATATATGCAGTACAGGGTTTAGGACATGTTCTTTTGTTGTGATTATTTTCACCACAAAGGGTACATTTATTTTTTTTTAGAAGGGTATTATTATTATTATTTCTTGTTTTCTTTTTGATTAAATAAACGTTATCATATGGGCATATGAGTGACGACTTTAAAGTATCTATATCGATAGTAATATGAGAACCAAGGTTTACTTCATTAGATACAGGGTTTAGTGTGTCTCGTTGTAGAGTAATCAGGTCTAAAAAAATATCCAAAACATGTTGAGATAAATCTATATAATTTCCAAATTTATTAGCATGGTTTAAGGATGTAGAATCACAAGTAAGGGTTTCAGTTACATCTATATTAGGGAAATCAATAGGTTTTATATTAGGGAAATCAATTCTAACTTGGTTTAGTATGAAGTTTATCGAATCGGTATCATATTTATTTATCAAACACCAAGCTAGTAGTATAGGTTTAGATTGATTTGGTTCTTTTATATATAAGAAAATTATTCCACCTCGGTAGACATGTTCAATCGGTGTCCATTCTATCAATGGTGTTGTTGCATTATTGTTTTTGAAGTAGGTTTTAGCAGTATTAGTAGCTACATAAAAGTATTTCAATTGTTTAAATGTCTTTTCTCTAACTTTTACAGAACCATTTAAGAAAATATTAACCGTAGAACTTGGATTAGTATCAAGAAATTTTGATTTAAAATCTTCAATCTTAGTGAAACTTTTGAAATAGTATTCTTCTTTAGTACCACCATATATAACTGTATTTAATATTCTGTTTTCCAAATGTGGTTTAAGTTTTTTTTGTTTAACTACTTCTCTCAAAGTTTTATTTTGAATGCATTTTTGCTTCTTTATTTCTTCAATAAAGTTAGGGTTTATGGTTATCATATCTCTAGTGTTGTGGTTTCTTTTCCGTTTGTTATTTTCACGGCAAATATGTGTCAAATCAACTGTATTTAATTTAAACTTTTCCGTTTTTTTATTCCAGCCTGCTTTAATTGTAAAAGGACAAAGTTTATCTACACATCTCATGTATATATAATCTTTTTGTGATTTTTCCATCACATAATCACGATTTATAGATTTTAGATATTCATTAACCTTCACTTTAATTGCTTCTTTATCTTTAAATAGCCTTTTTTTTGAGAGAGATTCATTTTCCAATGGCGATTGCTGTATAAAATTGGAGTTTTTTTTAAGACCTGAGTAATGACCCGTTTCATTGAAATGATTTTCTTGGTTTTTATCAGTTTGTGAATAACAAATTAAAATGTCTTTTTTATAAGTATAATCAGAACCGTTGATCTCTGTATAAATGTTTTTATTAAGCTGAAACACGCGAATATTTCTTTCCAGCATTTGAGATAAAATATGAATCTCTATTGCTGTTCCCCACCCATTTGTTGATCTGCTAGTTGATCTCACATGTTTAGACATTATGTTGTAATACTGTGTTAGATTATTAATGTTTGGATAGTTTATATGTAAAAAAGGTGTAATCATATTTTGAATTCCAGTACTTTCTTGAACATATTTTACAAGTTGTTTTCGCAATTCTTGAGCATCTATTCCTTCATAGTTTAGGGAAATGGATGAAAACAAACAATTTCCGTCTTTAGCAGTTTCTTGTTCAATAAAATATTTGCGTGGGTAAAAATTACTAATCATTAAAGTGTTTATTCCTGAGTTTGATTATTGCCAATAAACGATAGATTGGATTTTCCATACTGGGGTAGTTTAATCTGATTTCACTGGCTTACAAACAAGAGAATAATTTCATCTTTTAGAGTTTCAACGATTGTTTATAATTGGTTCATAATTGACAGCTAACCTCAGCTGAGTGTACTAACTTGACATTATAAATATGAAGCACCTTGTGGAAAATTGTGAAGCACTTACAAAACAAATCATCCAATTAGCGCCTGGAAATAATGCAGTTGATTTGTCATCTATTCAACCAGTCAGCGTGACATCAAACAAACAAGCAAACAAAAGGATGTGGACCATCGTTATACTATTGTATCGTTATACTATTGTAAACTCAGGAATAAAATTTTAATATAATATATACTTTCTATAATTTAAATTAACTCATGGACAAATACCCAACAGATATCGTAATCGGTGTTATAATATTATTTATATTCATGATAATAATACGTTCAAGATTGCAACGCCCTTCATATGTATTACCATCAACAACAAATAGTAACACACCTACTCTTAGGGTTAGTGGTTCTGGAAAAGTAACAGTATCTCAAGACATAGTTCGCATTTCCGTCAATGTCTTAAATAAAGAAGGAGATAATGATAATTTAAATCAAAAAGTTGATAGAATTAAAAAAATATTAGATTCATATTCTTCAGTTTCTGATGTTGAAATTTCATATGAAAATGAAAAATATTATGACAGTGATTTAAAAAAACAAGTATTTGGTAATCTAATAGCTAAGATTAGTTTCCAAACTAATGAAATTGATTTGTCATCTATTCAACCAAAAATATTAATAGACAACGTTGTTATAAAAAATACTACTTTTATGATATCACGCAAAGTTCAACTTGAGGCTGAAAATACAGCAATAACCCTAGCTACCCAAAATGCAATAAATAAAGGAAAGAGTGCTATAAAAGTAATCAATGATAATTCAAATGATGATATTGAATATAAAATAAATGATGTAAGTATAAATTCAAATAATAATCATTATCCTGTTATGATGAGGGCTAGTTACGAGTCTTCAGATATGAAATCCGATTCCGTTCCAGCAAACATATCTGGGGGTGAACATGAAATTTCAGTTAATGTAATGATTCAAATGAAAATATAATAACTTAACATTTATTATGTAAGAATTTCTTTTAATAAATCCACATCTTTATTTATAACTGGGTATGTTATCTTAAATCGAATATAATTTCTAGTCTTTTCTATTTTTTTTGTCCATATGACATCCTTGCCTATTCTTTTTCGCCAACATTTTATTGCTAATAGTAATACATCATACCAAAGAAATGGTGATGATAATGATTTTGTTTTCTTACAGTCAATTTTAAATAACGTACAAATATTATCAATGTTCAATTTAGTAGATTCTATAATAGTTTTATTAAAGAAATGATGAATTGTCTGAGATTTTAAACATGATAATATATCTAATTGTAAAATATAAGTTAAATATTTAATCCAATCAATTTTAGTTATACACTCACCTTGATAACAGTCAATGAAAATATCTTTAATAACTTTAATTTTATGTGTTTTAGAGACATCTGTTAATATTTTGGAATACTTATTTAATACTTCAACATTCTTAATGTCCAAATCCAATTTTGAACCAGATAATGATATAATCTCATTCCGTAGGTCTAAAAAAGTTTTCAAGATTTTAACAGTATAACCTATTTTACCTAAATTATATTCAATCTTATTCCGAAGATCATATTCTGCGTGATGTGTTTTAACCAATATATATATAGTATATTCTGAAAAAGGGTTAATATCAATATCCAACCTATTACTTCCATCATCCCCAAAAATCAACCTTATATAAGGCTTAATGTTATGATGGATATTTTCAATCTTATTTTCAATCATACTCCGAATAGTGTCATCTAAATAATGTTTATCTGTTAAATAGTATTTAGGCTTCGGAATAGCAGTAATAGATATTAATAAACTTAATTTGTTTCTTGAACGTTCAATCATTTGAATCATTGTCGTGTATGTAATTGAACAACCAGTAAAAAAACAAACCACATGTGTTGGTTCTAAGAAATCAACACCAGTAGTTATGCTAGGGCTGTATAAAATAGCTTTATTCTTCCATGAAAAATTAATATTTTGTTTTAATTCATCTATATTACCCTTTTTAGATGTATATGTTTTAATTCTACCATTTTTACATTTTGATCGAAAATCTAAATCCATTTTATCGATTAGTTTTTTTGAATCTGACATTATAATTATAGTATCTGATGTGTTTTGTACAACATTCCTAGTATAGT
>JACKZZ010012136.1_pt1 | contig 55003 bp, 46 predicted proteins | sample 8027871 | NCBI WGS metagenome assembly JACKZZ01 (sample SAMN15724774, study PRJNA655200) | protist metagenome | isolation source: fluorescence activated cell sorting (FACS) single amplified genomes of... | place: USA: West Boothbay Harbor, Gulf of Maine | collected 2000-07-19
AAAAATAAGAATTTTCGGATTCATTAGATTCATTAAAACACCTTGCTTAAATAATTTAAAAGGTGTTTTTTTTGTAATACTTGCATCTAATTTAAGTGTTATTTCAGATTTAAATACCTGATAAGCGAGATATAATAAATAAAACGTACCGATTACTTTTAAAATATAAAATAGACCATAAGATGCTGAAATAATTGCAGAGACCCCAAAAGCCAATAATGTAGTATGAATAATACAACCACTAACCAAACCCAAAGTTGTAACAATTCCACTTTTTGTTCCATTAACAAGTGATTGGGTAATTACGTAAAGGTTATCAGGTCCGGGAGAAAAAGCTAATAGAATAGTCGCAATTGAAAAAGAAATAAGACTTTCTAACATTCTTTTAATATGGCTCTGTTAATACGTTTTACTAGTCTTGGGCCTTCATAGATAAATCCTGTGTAAATTTGAATTAAGGTAGCTCCAGCCTTTAATTTTTCAAGAGCATCTTTCTCGCTATGTACCCCACCGACTCCTATTATAGGAAATGAACCATTACTTTCTTGATATAAATACCTGATCACCTCTGTTGATTTTTTTGAAATTGGTTTTCCACTTAAACCTCCTTTTTCTATTTTATTTTCTGAAAGCAAATTATCTCTTTTGGTAGAAGTGTTTGATGCAATAACTCCATCAATATTAGTTATTTCTATGAGTTCTATTATTTCATCTAACTGATTGTTATTTAAATCGGGGGCAATTTTTAAGAGTATTGGTTTTTGAATTTTAAATTTTTTATTAGCCTTTTGTACATCCATAATTAACTCCTTTAAATATTCCTTATCATTCAACTTTGCGTGGCTAGACACATTTGGACAACTAACGTTTAAAACGAAATAGTCCACATAGCTGTGTAGGGCATTAAAACAATCTAAATAATCATTTGTGTAATTTTCGGGTGCTGTTTGGGTATTTTTACCAATATTCCCACCAATAATAATTTTTCTTTCTGATTTTAATCGGTTTACTATAGTATTAACCCCGTGATTATTAAAACCCATTCTATTGATTATTCCATGATCTTCTTTTAACCTAAATAGTCTTTTTTTATCATTTCCAATTTGTCCTTTTGGCGTTACAGTTCCTATTTCAATAAATCCAAATCCAAAATTTGACAATTCATTAAATAAAACTGCATTTTTATCAAATCCAGCTGCTAACCCAACAGGATTTGGAAATTTAATTCCAAAAACTTCTCTTTCGAGTTTTGAGTTTTTTATTTGAAATAAGTTTCTGAAAATAATTCCAAAACCAATTGCATTAACAAATTTAATTATTGAGAAGATAAAATAATGTACTTTTTCTGGGTCAAAAAGAAACAATATTGGTCTGATTATTAATTTATACATAAAACAATTATGAAGTGCAAAAATACTATTTTTGTGTATTAGATTTTAATAAAAAAAATAATGATTGAAAAACAACACTTGATAAACCGATTTGTAAGTTATGTAACAGTTGACACAGAAAGTGATCCAACGAGTGAAAGTACACCTAGTACAGCAAAACAGTGGGATCTTGCAAATGCATTAGTTGAGGAATTAAAAAGTATTGGAATGCAGGAGGTTTCCATAGATGAAAATGCCTATATTATGGCTACCCTTCCAAGCAATTCAGCTAAAAAACTTCCAATTATAGGGTTTATTTCCCATTTTGATACCTCACCAGATTTTACAGGCGCCAATGTAAAACCTCAGATCATCGAAAACTATGATGGTAATGATATCATTTTAGATAAAGAACAAAATATTGTTTTATCCCCTACATACTTTGAGGACTTATTACTTTATAAAGGGCAAACTTTAATAACTACTGATGGAAACACCTTGTTAGGAGCTGATGATAAAGCTGGGATTACTGAAATAATATCTGCGATGGAATATCTTATTAATCATCCAGAAATTGAACATGGAACTATTAAAGTTGGCTTTACTCCAGATGAAGAAATCGGACGTGGAGCTCATAAATTTGATGTCAAAAAATTTGGTGCTGATTGGGCCTATACAATGGATGGTAGCCAAGTAGGTGAATTAGAATATGAAAACTTTAATGCGGCTGGTGCTATCGTTACTGTAAAAGGAAAAATTGTACATCCAGGTTATGCAAAGGGAAAAATGATTAATAGTATGTATATCGCGACAGAGTTTATCAATTCATTACCTCAACTTGAAACACCTGAACATACAGAAGGCCGAGAAGGTTTTTTTCATCTTCACAATATGATTGGTGCAGTTGAAGAAACAAAACTTCAATACATCATTAGAGATCACGATCGTTCCCATTTTGAGGCCCGAAAAAATGTTATCAACAAACTAGCAGAAGATTTAAATACTCAATATGGGCGAGATGTAATTTCTATTAAAATTAAAGATCAATATTTTAATATGAGAGAAAAGATTGAACCTGTAATGCATATTGTAGAAATTGCAGAAAAAGCTATGATTGAAGCGAATATCAAACCCTTAGTAAAACCTATCAGAGGAGGTACCGATGGGTCTCAGTTAAGCTACATGGGATTACCTTGTCCAAACATATTTGCAGGAGGCCACAACTTTCATGGAAGGTATGAATATGTTCCCGTAGAGAGCATGCAAAAAGCCATCGAAGTGATTGTTAATATAGCACAATTGGTTGCGAGGAAATAATTATAAAAGCAATAAAAAAAACCTTCAGTGATCACTGAAGGTTTTTTTTATTTTTATAGTCAAAAGTTATTTCTTTTTTTCTGGTAGATTTAGTTTTTTACTCATATCCATTGAAATAGCAGAAGTTTCAAATTTCATTTTTCCAGCACTGGTTTCTAGAAGACAGGTTCCATCTTCATTTAGATCTAATACTTTAGCATGCATTCCGCTTTTTGTAATAACTTTCATTCCCTTTTTAAGTTCACTTACAAAGTTTTTCTCTTGCTTTTGTTTTTTAATTTGTGGTCTTATCATAAATAGGTATATAACCATAAATAATAATATGAGGGGAAAAAAACTTTGTAATTGTTCCATAGTAGGGTCTTAGTTAATTCTATTATTTTGTGGTAGGCCCACTATTTCCTTTTGGATTTACAAAAGCTTTTATTTTGATAGTTTCTTTTCCAGTTTCAGTATTAGCAGTAATGGTTACCGTTTTACTTACTTGGTTTTTACCACTTCCGTTAAATTTAACTAACATTTCTGCAGTAGCTCCTGGTTCAACTGGAGTTTTTGGGTACGTAGGAACGGTACATCCACAACTACTTTTTGCATTAACAATCACTAAAGGTGCTTCTCCTGTATTTGTGAATTCAAATACGTGTTCTACATTTGTTCCTTGGTCGATTGTTCCAAAATCGAATTCTGTTTCCGCAAATTCCATTTTTGGAAATTTTCCTGAATTTGCATCACGTGTTTCCGCTTTTTCTACTTTTTCTTTACTTACTTTAGCTGCAGCATCATCCTTACAAGAAGTAAAAGTAAATGCTATGATTACAGCTATTATCAAGATTAAATTTTTCATTTTATTTTTGTTTAAATTTTAGCATTGCTAAAATACTTATTATTTTTATTTTATTTAAGTCCTCGCCCTATTTTATTTAATTTTCCTGCTTCTTTTAAATCCTTTACTATTTTATCTAATATTCCATTAATAAATATAGAACTCTTAGGTGTTGAATACTCTTTAGCTACCTCTAAATATTCATTTATGGTAGCTTTCACCGGAATTGACTCAAAATGCACAAATTCTGAAATACCCATTTTCAATATGATCATGTCTAAATCTGCAATCCTTTCTTTATCCCAATTAGGTGTTTTACCATCTATTTCTTTTGATAATTCATCGTCATTAAGAATAACTTTTTGAAATAGTTGGATCGCATAATCTTGATCCTCATTATTTTTATACACTTCAGGAATTAAAATACTATGAATGTTTTTATCAGATATTTTTTGAAGCATTTTTAGTATTAGCGTATTAACTAAGGGGAAATCGTCTAACCAAGTAAGTCGCTTATCTTCTAGATACTCATATAGTTTATCGTTAGGAGCAATAATTTCTTTGAAGATCTTAATGACTAGGTCTTTATCCTCCAAAAAACTAGTGTCATTTTTCGATATGGAATTTATGTACCAATCTTTTTCTTTTAATTCATTAAAGATAATTGAAACATATTCAGAATCATTTTTCCAAAAATTAAGATTTCTTTTTTTTATTAAGTCCTTGAATTTTTCATTTGAACTTATGAGTGAAATAACTTTGTTATCTATAAAAGTTTTACTTGGATTTTTTTCCAGTTCGGTAGCTAGGTGTTTTTTTTGAGATACTACCAAAAAGTTTTCAGCTTGATCGCGCAGTGAAACAAGCATTTGAAGCATCAACAAATACAGATCCTGCATTTGTTCCATGTTGTATAACAAAAAATTTTCTTGTTTTTCTAAATCTTTATGTTCACTTTGATTAAAAGCATAAATAGATTGTAAAACCTTTACTCTGATGTGTCTACGTGTAAGCATATTTTATAAGAACGTTGTAAAAAATAGCATTGCTATTTTTTATATTAGTTTAGTTGCTCTGCATTATTTTTTAGTTTTCTAGCGTCTATTCTAGATTTGGCAACATCAAAAGCAGCTTGGTGAGTCGTTATTCCATTTGCGTCTGCATTGTTTAAAATCTCTAAAGTGGTATTGTATAAATTTTCTGTTTTACGAATAATTTCTGATTTACCATAGTTTTCTAATTCTGCATAAACATTTATGATACCGCCCGCATTTATTAAAAAATCAGGAGCATATGTAATTCCTTTTTCTTTCAATAAGAGACCATGTTTATTTTCATCTGCTAATTGATTGTTCGCGGCTCCAGCAATTACCTTAGTTCTTAATTGTGGTAATGTTTGATCATTAATTGTTGCGCCAAGAGCACAAGGAGCATAAACATCCATTTCTTCCGCATAAATATTAGTTCCTTCGTAAATATTAACATTGTATTTATCTCTCACTTCCTCTAATCTTTCTTTGTTGATATCAGTTATAAAAACTTTAGCTCCCTCGTTAGACAGACTTTCAACTAGCGCCTCACCAACATTTCCAATACCTTGAACATAAACGACTTTATCTTCAAGAATATTTGTTCCAAAAGCATGATATGCAGCTGCTTTCATTCCCATAAACACACCATACGCTGTAATAGGTGAAGGATTACCTGCACCTCCTTTTTCTTCCGAAATACCTGTTACATATGGAGTTACTGTTCTTACCAAATCCATATCTGAAGTTGCCATTCCTACATCTTCAGCTGTGATATATTTACCACCGAGGGAATGAACAAACTCACCAAATCTAAGCATTAATTCTGGTGTTTTTTGTGTTTTTGCATTCCCTATAATAACGGCCTTACCACCACCTAAATTGAGTCCAGTAACAGCAGATTTATAGGTCATTCCACGAGACAAACGCAAAACATCATTTAGAGCTTCCCATTCGTTGTTATATTGCCACATACGAGTTCCTCCCAATGCAGGCCCCATAACCGTATTATGAATACTAATTATTGCTTTTAATCCTGTATCTTTGTCATTGCAAAAAACAACTTGTTCGTGATTGTCAAATGATAATTGTCCAAAAACAGGGCTTAATTTTTTAAGTTCGCTTTTGCTAACTACTTCAGTCTCCATATATTGAATTTTTATATCCTTAAAAAGGCGGTGCAAAAGTAGTTGTTTACTAATAATCTCGCAAAAATATTAGAGCATAATTATGATATTGTTAATAAAAATTAGAATGATTTAAATGAAAGAGTTACAGTACCTTAACCTCTATTTTAAAAAATACAGTGGAAGATTAACCCTAGGCCTAATAATTACAATTATTGCTACCATATTTAAAATAATTGTGCCTAAAATTATTGGAGATATTGTTGATGTAGTTAAAAATTATCTTGATAACACTATAACTGATATTGAGATAGTCAAACAAGAATTAATCACTAATATCGCAATGATCTTAGGAGCTGCAATACTGGCGGGTTTTTTTACTTTTTTGATGAGACAAACCTTTATTGTCGTTTCTAGGTATATTGAGTTTGATTTAAAAAATGAAATTTTTAAACAATATCAACAACTTTCTCTCGAATTTTATAAAAAAAACAGAACCGGTGATTTAATGAATCGAATCAGTGAGGATGTCTCTAAAGTTAGAATGTATGTCGGCCCTGCTTTAATGTATAGCGTTACTAATTTAACGCTACTAATTGTTACAATTAGTTACATGTTTTATAAAGCACCAAGTCTTGCTGTCTATGCTATTGCACCATTACCACTGTTATCATTTGCGATTTACAAATTAAGTGCAGCCATTCACAAAAGAAGCACTATTGTTCAACAATATTTATCAAAATTAACCTCTTTCACTCAAGAAAGTTTTAGTGGTATATCGGTTATTAAAGCCTACGGAATCGAGCCCAGAATTATACGTGATTTTAATTACCTATCCGAGGGTAGCAAAAATAAAAATATAGATCTTGTGAAAGTACAAGCACTATTTTTTCCTTTAATGATTCTGTTAATAGGTTTAAGTAATATTTTAGTAATCTACATTGGAGGAAATCAATTTATAAGTGGACAGATTAAAGAATTAGGAACCATTGTTGAATTTTTAATATATGTGAATATGTTAACGTGGCCAGTGGCGGTTGTCGGCTGGGTAACATCAATGGTTCAGCAAGCTGAAGCATCTCAAAAAAGAATTAACGAATTTTTAAAAGAACAGCCAGATATCTTAAATTATGAATTTTCAAGCTCTCCAATCAAAGGTAAATTAGAGTTTAAGAATCTATCTTTCACTTACTCGGATACTAATATTACTGCTTTAAAAAATATTAGTTTTACCGTCAATCAAGGAGAAACTGTTGCTATACTTGGTAATACTGGATCTGGAAAATCAACGATACTGGAGCTCATCGGCAGACTTTACGATGTGGAGAAAGGGCAAATAATTATTAATAATAAAAACATTAGAGATTTAAATCTATTTGACTTAAGAAACAGTATCGGTTATGTACCACAAGATGCGTTTCTTTTTAGTGATTCAATTATTAATAACATTAAGTTTGGAAAAGAAAATGCTACCGAAGATGAGGTGTTTAAGGCAGCAAAAGCGGCAGCTGTTCACAACAATATAATTGAGTTCAAGAAAGGCTACCAAACTATATTAGGTGAACGTGGCATTACCTTAAGTGGAGGACAAAAACAACGTGTTTCTATCGCCAGAGCACTTATTAAAAGTCCTCAAATATTGTTATTAGATGACTGTCTTTCTGCTGTAGATACGGAGACTGAAGAAAAAATAATTAATAATTTAGAATCCATTACTAATGATAAGACTACCATCATAGTAAGTCATCGAGTTTCTTCTGCTAAAAAAGCAGATAAAATAATAGTTTTAGATGAAGGTGAAATTATACAGCAAGGAACTCATAATGTGCTTATAAAACAAGTTGGGTATTACAAGGATTTATATGCCAAACAATTATTAGAAAAAGAAAACTAACATTAATGTTGTCATACTTATATTTTTTTAAGATTTTTGACAGAACGTTAAACCTAAAAAAAATAGTATGAGTGATAATTATATGATGGAGAGAGAAGAAATTCACTCGAAAGTTATGCGAGCAGGTAGAAGAACATATTTCTTCGACGTAAGAGCTACAAAAGCAGGTGACTATTATCTGACAATAACTGAAAGTAAAAAGTTTACCAATGATGATGGATCATTTCATTATAAAAAACACAAGATTTATTTATACAAAGAAGATTTCACCGAATTTAAAGATAGCTTAGATGAAATGATTTCTTTTATCATCGATGAAAAAGGTGAAGAAGTAATCAGCGATCGTCACCAAAGCGATTATAAAAAAGAAAATACTGAAGATACTGATTCAGAAAATAACTACTCAACTTCTAGTTTTACAGATGTTGACTTTGAGGATATATAATCCTCCATTTTATAAATTTTAACAAACATCCTCTTATATAAATTTTAAAAGGATGTTTTTTTTTATACTTTAGAAAAACTAAAACAATAAAATGAAAAAAATTTGCCTCTCACTACTTGCTTTAATTTACTTTAATGCATCAAGTCAAGATTATCATGTAAGTCTTGATTATTTTCTTCCAAATAATATATCGTATAATTCTGAAATTCCAAAACCAGCAAGCGTAATTGGCCATGAGCTAGGTGATTGGCACATAACTCACGATAAATTATTACAATACATGTATCGATTAGCAGAAAGTAGTGACCGTATAAGTATTGAAAATAGAGGGGAAACTTTTGAGGGTAGACCATTAATACTTCTCTATATTACTGCTCCTAAAAATCAAAAAAATCTTCAAGAAATTAGAAAAAAACACATTTCACTTACTGAAAAAGGAGCTGATAATATTGAAGTAACTAATCTGCCAATTATTGTTTACCAAGGGTTTTCTATACATGGAAACGAACCAAGTGGTTCCAATGCAGCTTTGGCTGTTGCCTATTATTTAGCTGCCGCTCAAGGTCCTGAAATAGAACTATTACTAAATAAATCAGTTATTTTATTTGATCCATCCTACAATCCTGACGGATTGCAACGTTTTGCCTATTGGGCTAATATGCACAAAGGAAAAAATATTAATCCTGACCCTAATGATAGAGAGTATAACGAAATATGGCCAGGAGGAAGAACGAATCATTATTGGTTTGACATGAATAGAGACTGGTTACCTGTTCAATTACCAGAAAGTCAAGCCAGAGTAAAAACATTTCATGACTGGTATCCTAACATACTTACAGATCATCATGAAATGGGAACTAACTCAACTTTTTTCTTTCAACCTGGTATACCATCCAGAACAAACCCGTTAACACCAAACAAAAATCAAGAATTAACTGGTGAAATTGGAAAATATCATGCCAAAGACCTTAATAAAATTGGAAGTCTGTATTACAGTAAAGAGAGTTTTGACGATTTTTATTATGGAAAAGGTTCTACATTTCCTGATATCAATGGAGGTATTGGAATTTTATTTGAACAGGCATCTTCCAGAGGACATGCTCAAGAGAGTGAAAATGGAGTTTTAACCTTTCCTTTTACAATCCGTAATCAATTTACTGCTGCGCTATCTACACTGGAAGCAGCAATAGAAATGCGGGAGGAAATCTTAAATTATCAAAAAACATTTTATATAAACGCAAGAAAAGAATCTTCCAACGCTGGAGTTATCGTTTTTGGAGACGAAAAAGATGCTACCAAAGCACATAAATTTATAGATATATTAAAACATCATAGAATTGAAGTTCATTACCTAAAAGAAGATTTTTTAAAAAATGGAAAAGAATTTAAGAAAGAATCTAGTTATGTTATCCCAAAAAATCAAAAACAGCATCGATTAATTAATGCTATGTTTCAAAAACGCACTAATTTTCAGGATAGCTTATTTTACGATGTTAGTGCATGGACGCTTCCTTTGGCATTTAATTTAGATTACGAAGAAAACGAATCCGTAAATAAATTAGGTGATCGTATATCAGAAAACAAAAGAAATACCGCTTCTCTCCCATTATTATCTAACTATGCCTATTTGATGGAATGGAATGATTATAACAGCCCTAAAGTTTTAAATCAATTACTTGAAAAAGGTTTACGAGCGAAAGTAGGTTTAAAACCTTTCAGTTTAGAAGGCGTCAAATATGATTATGGTACAATTTTAATACCTGTTCAGAATCAAAAACTTAATACAAAAGAACTATTTAAATTTATATATGAATTAGTAGAAGAAAACAAAGTAAGAATAAACTCAGTTTCAACAGGACTTTCTAAAGGAATTGATTTAGGTAGCCGAAACTTTAAGATGGTAGGCCCTCAAAAAGTTGCTCTTCTAGTTGGCCAAGGAATTACTCCTTATGATGCAGGAGAAATCTGGCATTTATTTGACCAACGATATGACATGCTTATCACAAAACTTGATACCCGTGATTTTAGAAAAAAAGATTTGAGTAAATACACCGATATCATAGTACCAAATAGTTGGGGCACTTCACTTACAAAGTCTGATGCCCTAAAAATAAAAAACTGGATAAAGCAAGGAGGCACGCTCATAGGTTATAAAAATATTGGTAAATGGTTTGATAAACATGAAATTTTAAAGATTGACTTTAAAACTAAAAAGAATACTGCGCGGAGTATTTCATTTGATCAAAAGCGTGACTTTTTTGGAGCTCAATTAATTGGCGGAGCCATATTTGAAACTAAAATTGATCGATCGCATCCAATAGTGTTTGGTTATAAAAATGAAAAACTTCCTGTTTTCAGAAATTCAACTCTATTCATGAAACCAGATACTAATAGTTATAACAATCCAATAAAATATACGAATAACCCTTTATTGAGTGGTTATATTTCTGATAAAAACTTATTAGAATTAAAAAATACGAGTATGTGTAAGATCGGAACTTTAGAAAAAGGTAAAGTTATTTATTTTACAGATAATACAAATTTTAGAGCCTTTTGGTATGGCACTAATAAATTACTGATGAACGCTATATTTTTTGGGAATGAAATGTAAGTTTAATCAATAGCCATAATCATAGTGTAAAATTGAGATTAAAACATTGTACCCTTAAGATTATTTTTTTCAAAGTTAAATTCAGAGATAATTTCTTTTATAATTTTTGAAGCTGGTTGAATTTTATTAATTAAGCCTGTAATTTGTCCTATTTCCAACTCACCATCCTCTAAATCTCCCTCAAACATTCCTCTTTTAGCTCTAGCTCTTCCTAATAAATCAATTAAATCTTGCTTTGAAGGATTGCTTTTATAAAGTTCAAGTATATCATTTGAAAACTTATTTTTAAGTAATCTTACTGGGGCTAGCTCTTTTAAAGTCAATAATGTATCTCCATCTTTAGCCTCTATTACTTTGTTTTTAAAATTGATATGCGCACTAGATTCTTCACTAGCAACAAATCTACTTCCTATTTGAACTCCATCAGCACCCAAGACCATTGCAGCTAACATTCCCTTTCCAGTTGCGATACCACCTGCAGCAATTAAAGGAATTTGTATTTTTTCTTTCACCATTGGAATCAAGGTAAATGTAGTCGTTTCTTCTCTTCCGTTGTGACCACCAGCTTCAAACCCTTCCGCTATCACAGCGTCAACTCCAGCTTCTTGCGCTTTTGCTGCAAATTTCACACTGCTTATTACATGAGCTACCTTGATACCATTTTCCTTGAGTCTTTCCGTATGAATTTTTGGGTTTCCTGCAGAGGTAAACACAATTTTAACTCCTTGCTCAATTATTATTTGGATAATTTCTTCAATATTTGGGTATAACATTGGAACATTCACACCAAAAGGATGTGATGTTGCTTTTTTACATTTCTGGATATGCTGTCTTAAAACATCTGGATACATGGAACCTGCTCCTAACAATCCTAATCCTCCAGAGTTACTGACTGTACTGGCTAGTTTCCAACCACTATTCCAAATCATCCCAGCTTGAATAATTGGATATTTAATTTTAAAAAGTTCTGTTATTTTATTCTGCACTATTTTTTTTAAAAATTATTTAAGAAATCACACCGCTTCCAATAAGTTCATCCTTAATATACCAGGCAACAAATTGACCTTCTGTTATTGCAGATTGAAGATTTTCAAAGATAACATAAAGACCTAAACCTGTTTGATAAATGGTCGCTTTTTCTAATTTTTGACGATATCTAATTCGAGACATAACAGCAAGAGATTCTCCATTGTTTATTTTTAAATCTGGACGAATCCAATGAATTTCATCTAATTGTATTAAAAGACCATGTCTGTAAAGTCCTGGATGATTTTTTCCTAATCCTACATAAATAATATTTTCATTTACATCCGTATCAATTACGAATAAGGGTTCAGTTGTTCCTCCAACTCCTAAACCTTTTCTTTGACCTTTAGTGAAATAATGAGCTCCTTGATGGGAACCGACAACCTTTCCATCTTTTCTAGTATAGATGTGTTTTTTTGATTTTGATTCTAATTGCAATTGTAGTGTACTAGAATCTGTATTTTGATTTTGATACCCAATAAAGGTTTTAGGTATTTCAACAATTTCTCCTATTTTACGTTTTAATTTTTGTTGAAGAAAATCTGGCAAACGAACTTTACCGATAAAACACAAACCCTGAGAGTCTTTTTTATTTGCAGTAATTAATCCTTCTTTTTGTGCAATTTCTCTTACCTCTGACTTAACTAGTTCTCCAATAGGAAATAAGGTCTTTGAAAGTTGGTTTTGAGATAATTGGCACAAAAAATAAGATTGATCTTTGTTTAGATCTTTACCGGATAGCAACTGAAAGTATTTCTTTTGATTTTTTTCTATTACGTTTTTACGGCAATAATGACCCGTTGCGACAAAATCGGCTCCCAATTCCAAGGCTATTTTTAAAAATACATCAAATTTTATTTCTCGATTACACAATATGTCTGGATTAGGGGTCCTTCCCATTTCATACTCATTAAACATATAATCAACAATCTTCTCTTTATATTCTTTACTTAAGTCGACAGTCTGAAAAGGTATTCCTAGCTTCTCCGCTACTAACATAGCGTCATTACTGTCATCTAACCAAGGACATTCATCAGAAATGGTGACTGATTCATCATGCCAATTTTTCATAAAAAGACCGATAACTTCATAACCCTCTTTCAATAATTGATAAGCTGCCACGCTTGAATCAACACCTCCCGAAAGGCCCACTACTACGCGTTTTTTCATAAAATATAATTAGTTTACAAAGATACATTATTGCCGATAAAAATGTTTAACAACAACATACTAAATAAAAATGATCAAAAATTTAACATTTATTTATTAAAATATGTTTAACTAAATATTATTTTTGTTAAACAATTTAACCTAAAAAAAATACTATGAATTATTTAAAAAAAATTAGTCTATTATTAATTACACTTATTGCATTTACATCATGTAGTAGTGACGATGACAACGCTGTTGTACCGCAACCTCAAAATATTGTTGAAATTGCACTTGATTCACCCGACCTTTCTTCCTTAGTAGCTGCACTTACAGCTGCAGATGGAGATCTAGTAAACGTTTTACTAGGTGATGGGCCTTTTACAGTTTTAGCTCCAACAAATGAGGCTTTTGCAACTTTCTTAGCTGCTAACAACTTTGGAAGTCTTGAAGAAGTACCTACAGATGTACTTTCACAAATTTTATTAAATCATGTTATCATGGCTAACGTAACTGCTAGTGATTTAACCTCTGCAGGTGCAGGATATACAAATACCTCAGCAAGTGGACCAAACAACAATGCGATGAGCTTGTATTTTAATACTTCAGATGGTGTTACTTTTAACGGAGTATCTACTGTGTCTACAGCAGACATTGAGGCTTCAAATGGTACTATACATATAGTTGATGCTGTTATAGGTATTCCAACAGTAGTAACATTTGCGGCAGCAGACCCAAGTTTTGCGACACTAGTTACTGCCTTAACAGAATTAACCCCAGCAACAGATTTTGTAGACATTTTACAAGGCGAAGGACCATTTACAGTTTTTGCACCTACAAACGATGCCTTTAGTGCTTTACCAGCAATTCCAGCGGAAGAACCACTAACTCAAGTGCTTTTATACCACGTAGTTGGAGGAAATGTAACTTCTTCTGATTTAACCAATCCTGGTGAAACTACAGCAGAAACTTTACAAGGAGATTCAATCACTATTACATTACCAGGAAGTGAAGGAACTATTGCTAATGTAACAGATACATCCGGTGCTAGTGACATTGGAATTGTAGCTGTGGATGTTCAAGCAGGTAACGGAGTAATCCACGTCCTTAATAAGGTAATGATACCAAATTTATAATAAACAGAGCGGTGTTGTTTTGATTCATTAATTATAACTAATTAATAAATTCGCTTTAGTTAAAAGAGCTCTTGTTGAAAAACGAGGGCTCTTTTTTATTTTTTTGGAAAAACTTCTTCAGCAATTAAATCATTGTTTTTGAATTTTTTCCAAATACCATATTTTCGACCATTTTTATAATTACCCTCAAGAATTTTAATACCATCACCATTGTAATAAATTGCAGGACCGTGCAGTTTATCATTCACAAAAATTAACTCTTTTAGAGGTTTTCCTTTAGTTGAAAAATAATTATTGACGCCGGATTTAACACCATTTTTATAAGTAATCTCTTCTGCTAAAACATTATTTCTATAATAAGTAACTTTTTTGCCATTCAAAACTCCATTTGTATAGTGTTCTTTTGTTAAGATATTTTTTGTTCCACTATGGTAGTAGATCCATTCACCTACCCTAAGTTTTTGGTTCATTTGTCCTGAGCTAATTATTTTTCCATTTTTTGAAAAATAACTAACCTCAGCTATTTCACTATTAATGATAAATAGCTTTTTCATGGAAGGTGTATCTCCACAATCACTACAAAAAAAATTAAATACACCAGATTCTTTACCATGCACAAAGGTTCCTTCATAACGTATTTGATCGGAATCTTTATAGTTTTTCGACCAGAATCCGTGACGCTTTCCATTAGCATCAAACTGATTCATATCAGTTTGAGATATGGATGCAGATATGTTTCCAACAAGACATAATAAAAATATTAATGAAATTCTCATAGTTTGATTAATTATCATTAGGAAAACAAAAAAATATCAGTTTGTAAAACCTCTTATTGGAATTTTTATTATTTATCTTTTACCTTTCTTTTTTTGCGCCTCAGCTTGTTCCATCATCTCTGCCATCTTTTTCTGGAATTTATTTTGCTTCTTTGGTTTCTTTTTATTTTCCTGAATTTTGGCAAGAATTTTATCGTCATCAATGATAAAGTTTTTAATGACTAACATAATTCCAATAGTAATCATATTTGAAACAAAGTAATATAATGATAAACCTGATGCATAATTATTAAAAAACACCAACATCATTAAAGGAGACAAATACATAATAAACTTCATATTAGGCATTCCTTCTTGTTGTTGCATTGATTGACCCGTTGTCATCATCATATAAATAAAGATAGCAATAGATGCTAGTATAGGGAATAAACTAACATGGTCACCGTAAAATGGAATATAAAAAGGTAATTCTGCGATTACATCAAAACTGGACAAATCATCAGCCCATAAGAAACTTTTTTGGCGCAAATCAAATGCAGTTGGAAAAAATGTAAATAAGGCATAAAAAACAGGAATCTGCAGTAAGGCCGGCAAACACCCTTTAAGAGGACTTGCTCCTGCTACAGTCTGAAGTTTCATTGTTTCTTGTTGAATCTTCATTTTGTTTCCCTTAAATTTTTCTTTAATCTCGTCCAGTTCTGGCTTTAATACTTTTAGTTTAGCTTGAGATAAATATTGTTTGTACTGGACCGGTGATAAGGCTAATTTTATCAAGACTGTCAACATTATAATAGCGATACCAGCAGGTAAAAAACCACTTAAAAATCCGAAAAGTGGAATAATTAGGTATTTATTTAAAAATCCGAAAATACCCCAACCCAAAGGCATAGCTTCGTCTAGATTACGATCGTAAGATTTAAAAATCTGATAATCTGTCGGTCCATAATACATATTCATAGTGTAAGAAATTCCTCCAGCTTTAGGCTCTAATAACATCCTTGCACCATATTTTTTTGTGTAGAGAGTATCTACCTCTTCATCTTTCACTAAATCAATAGAACTCAATGCCACTTCTTTAAAAGCAGTATCAGTTAATAACATAGAACTAAAAAAATGCTGACGGAAGTTCATCCAAGTCACATTTTTTTCTAGTTCATTATCATCTGAAGCTGGTGATAATTTACTATGCTTGTCTCCATTTTCGTATTCATAAGTTAATCGAGAGTATCTATTTTCATAAGAGATACTTTTAGCTTGACGATACCCAATAAAGTTCCAATCTAAATAGATTGGTTGTGTTGTATTTATAATATTTTCTAGACCTTGTGTTTTAATACTAAAACCTAGCATGTAATCAGTTGGATTTAATTCATAACGATATTCAATAAAGTTATTTGCTGAAGTTTTTAATTTCATGGAAAGCACTTGATTATTTCCATTATTTGATAAAGAGGGCTCAAAATATAAATCTTGAGAATTTAATAATCTATTTTCTGATGAAAATTGGAGATTTAAAGAGGAATTTCCATCTTTAATTAAAAAAACTGGGGTACCATCATATATGGTCTGATCTTTCAATTCTGCTTCAACTATATATCCCCCCTTATTACTGACTGTTAATTTTAAAACTTCGTTTTCAATAATTGTAGTTGCTTTTTTTGCAGAGGGTAGTGTGCCAGAATAGGCAAAAGAACCTAGTATATTTTGAAGCTCAGCAATCCCGATTGAATCGCTGGGTTTATTAAAACCAATCTGATTGCTTGCATTTTCTAGAGTGATATCTTCCTGATTTTTAACTTCAGAGGTTTTTTTATCATCTTCTAATTGTTCAGATTTTTCTTTGGCTATTTTCTGAGCCTCTAACTCTTCGGGAGTTGGTTGATTCTGCCAGAGCATAAACAACAAAATTCCACCAATCAGTAAAAAACCAATAATCGTATTTAAATCAAACTTTTTTTCTTCCATATGTATCGCTCTAAATTATTATTAGAGAACTTAATTAATAATTAGATATCTTATTTTCAAATATCGAACCTTTTTTTTAAAATCGTCAAATTGTCCTGAGATTTTTCTTTAAATGTTCATTAGCAGCATTTACAAAAGACACGAACAAAGGATGCGGGTTTGCCACGGTACTTTTATATTCTGGATGGTATTGAACTCCTACAAACCAGGGATGATTTTCAATTTCTATAATTTCAACTAATCCAGTATCTGGATTAATACCTGAGGTTTTTAATCCCGCCGCTTCCAACTGACTTCGGTATTCATTATTATATTCGTAGCGATGTCGATGTCTTTCCTCTATCGTGATATGATCGTAAGTTTCGCCAGCAATACTTTCTTTGACTAAATTACATTTCCAGGAACCAAGACGCATAGTACCTCCTTTGTCAGTTATATTTTTTTGAGCATCCATTAAATCAATAACTGGAAATGAAGTTCCGGGATTCATTTCAGTAGAGTTCGCATTTTTTAACCCTAAAACATTTCTAGAAAATTCAATGACTGCCATTTGCATTCCTAAACAAATTCCTAAATAAGGCAAGTTATTTTCTCTTGCATATCTTACAGCATCTATTTTTCCTTCGATACCACGCTCTCCGAATCCAGGGGCAACGAGAATACCATGAAGTCCCTCAAATTTTTCTTTGATATTAGATTCATCTATATGTTCCGAATGAATAGATATCACTTTTACTTTAACTTCATTAACAGCTCCAGCATGGATAAAGGCCTCTAAAATTGACTTATAAGAATCTTGTAATTCTACATACTTTCCTATTAGTCCAATTTTGATTTCACTTTTAGGATTTTTATGTCTCTCCAAAAAATTATTCCAATGGTCAAGATCTGGTGAACCATGGTTGCTTAAATTTAATTTCTTAAGAGTAATAATATCCAACCCTTCTTTTAACATTAAATTCGGTACATCGTAAATGGTAGAAGCATCTATAGATTCAATAACTGCCTCTTGTTGCACATTACAAAATAAGGCTAATTTTCGTTTCAGATCATTTGATAAATGATACTCTGTTCTACAAACTAAAATATCTGCTTTGATACCACTCTCCATTAATGTTTTAACAGAATGTTGTGTTGGTTTTGTTTTTAATTCACCCGCAGCTTTTAAAAATGGGATTAAAGTTAAATGAATTACCAGTGCATTATCATCTCCTAGTTCCCATTTTAATTGCCTGACAGCTTCAATATATGGAAGAGATTCTATATCACCAACCGTACCACCAATTTCGGTAATGACAATATCAAAATTACCAGTATTACCAAGTAATTGAACTCTATTTTTTATTTCATTGGTGATATGGGGAACTACTTGCACGGTTTTTCCTAAAAATTCACCTCTACGTTCTTTCTCAATAACACTCTGATAAATTCGACCAGTGGTTACATTATTTGCCTGAGAAGTTGGAACATTCAAGAAACGTTCATAATGCCCTAAATCTAAATCAGTTTCAGCACCGTCATCAGTCACGTAACACTCACCGTGTTCGTATGGATTTAGGGTTCCTGGATCTACATTTATGTAGGGATCTAATTTCTGTATTGTCACTCTATATCCCCTAGCCTGGAGTAATTTGGCTAGAGATGCCCCGATGATTCCTTTTCCTAAAGAAGAAGAAACTCCGCCCGTAACGAATATGTACTTTGTAGTGTTCATTTGTCCTTATTATACGGGATGTAAATGTAAGGATTTATTAGTAAAGCAAAGAGATAAATATTAAGAAACCCATTCAGAAATTGAATAATTTTATAATCTATAATTTGAATCACATTTTAAATCTACTTTCGAATGAGTTTTATGAGTAACTCTTCCAAACCATTTATTTTGATTTCATCCATCTCCTGCATCAGTCTACCTAGCTTCCCTTTTGGAAATCCCTTTCTCTTATACCAAGTATAATAATGTTCAGGAATATGAACCAAATAATACCCTTTATATTTACCAAAAGGCATTTTATAATTTGCAAGCTCGATTAAATGATTGGGATTTAACAAGATACTTTGGGATAATTACTACAGAATTATAAAGATAGTTTTATTCCACTACTTCTAATTGTAGATCATTGTTATATTTCATGATATAAAAAACTTGATTTTTGTAACCTTTTTTTGGGTCAAAAACGTATTGAAATTTATTTTCAACATACTCCGTATAAATATCGGTTGCGAATGCTTCTTCAAAAACTTCTGCATTAGCTAATCTTAAAAGTATATCGTAAGTTACATCAAAACCTCTGATAGCATATTTATTAGGCATTACGCCATACTTATATTTATAACTCACTAAAAAGGGAGTTAACATTTCATAATTATAATGTTTATTTACCGAGGGATATGTAAAATTTAAATTTGCCAAATGTATGTTCGAAACATCATTGTAATCAAAAGCTCGGGATTTTTTTACTGCAAATAACCTTAATCGATTGTTACCTATTTTATTACCTAACGAATCTAATATTACCTTTGGGATTCCATTTAAAAGTCCCACTACATTGCTTACTAAAATTGGATTATTTGAATGTAATATTACCCAATTATTCTTGGTTGTATCGATTTGCTTCTCAATATTCTCTAAATATAAATAATTGCCCTCATCTGGCACTATTGTTTTTGCTTTTGGCAATGCCGACATAATTATACCTTTACTTTTTGTCCACTCCTTTCCAGTAATGACAATGGTATTGATGGTGTCTTTTCTTTTTGAAATGTAAGACAACATCGCTTTTTCCATTGACTCATTGGACGGTAAGGTTTGGTGTAAGTTGGGGTATTCTTTTAACTTTACTTTACTCAAGGGTGAAAATACAGGGATATTATTTGATTGTAAATCTACAGCCGCTTTTTCAATACTTTTACTCAATAAAGGACCAATAACTGCATCGGTATCGTTAAAATTATAACTACTAATAATTTGTTCAACTTTAGTTACTTTACCTTCCGTATCAAAAACAGTTATTTCTGTAGAGACTCCCTTATCTTTCATAAATTCTGCAGCCATTAACACGCCGCTGTAAAAATCAATAGCTACCCCAAGTGTCACATCTTTTTTCAAAAGTTCAATATTTGCATTTATTGAATCTAAATCGATGCGGTTATAGTCAAATGGCAGCATTACTACTATCTTCTTTTTTCTTTTATTAACTATATACTTACTTAAATCTATTGATTCTTTTTTGAACTTCTCTTCTGAATTTAAGAGTTTTGGTATCTTTAAAATCATTCCTTCTTTTAAACCTCCAACTGCAGCAGGATTTAATGATATTATTTCATCACGGTCAAGTCCAAGTTTTATTTTCAATCTAAAGAAACCTTCTTTTGGTAAAACTTCATACAATTCAAATTCATCCTCATCAACAACTATTGATTCTGCTAAAACAATACTTTTGGGTACATTTATTTTATCTCCAACATTGAGACTTTCACTCATCGTTGGATTTAGATGTTCTAATTCAGTAATGGTAATTTCGTATTGTTTAGCAATACCAAATTTAGTTTCTCTTGGCAAAACCGTATGTATTGTTATATTATTATTGGATGATTTAGACGAAGATTTACTTTTATTTACCATTGTTGTTTTAATCAATGGAATTTTAATTCGTTCGCCTTTGTTTACTTCACGAGTATATAAATCCTTATTGTAATTTTTTAATAAATCCTGAGGTATATTAAATTTTAAAGCGATACTATTTATACTTTCTTTTCTTTTTACACGATAAAATTTAAGATTTAGAGTTACTTCTTCCCCATTTAATGGTAAAATCAAAATCAACCCTGTTTTGATGACATGCTTTACATCTGGATTTAACTTATAAATTGTTTCCTCAGAAATCATATACGTTTTAGAAATACTATAAACGGTTTCTCCTATTTTAATAGTATGATTTTGATAATTATTTTGTGCACACAACAAATTTGTACAAAAAATAAGAAACAGCATTAATATTATTTTTTTCATTAGTAAATGATTTTGGAATATTTTTGTATAATCAAAAATGATTCCTTTTTTTAATGGATCTATTCCCATTCAATGGTTGCAGGAGGTTTTGAACTTATATCGTAAACTACTCTATTAACACCTTTCACTCTATTTATTATCAGATTTGATGTTTCTTGTAGAAACTTATAGGGTAAATTTACCCAATCTGCAGTCATACCATCTGTTGACTCAACTGCTCTCAAGGCTACTACTTTTTCGTAAGTTCTTTCATCTCCCATTACACCAACACTGCTGACTGGCAATAACATTGCACCTGCTTGCCAAACTTGATTGTATAAATTCCATTTTTTTAAACCATCGATGAAAATCGCATCTACTTCCTGTAATACTCTTACCTTTTCTGCAGTAATATCTCCTAAAATACGAATTCCTAATCCTGGTCCTGGAAAAGGATGCCTACCTAATAAATCAGTGTCAATTCCCATCTGGGCTCCTACTCTTCTTACTTCATCTTTAAATATCATTCTAAGCGGCTCCACTACTTTTAACTTCATAAAATCTGGCAAACCTCCAACGTTGTGGTGTGATTTAATAGTTGCCGAGGGTCCACCAGTTGCAGAAACGCTTTCAATTACATCAGGATAAATAGTCCCTTGTGCCAACCAATGAACATCTTCAACAAGATGAGCTTCATCATCAAAAACTTCGATAAAAACCTTTCCAATTGCTTTTCTTTTGAGCTCCGGATCAACAATTCCTTTTAAAGCATCTAAAAAACGGTTTGAAGAATCGACTCCTTTTACGTTTAGCCCCATATGCTCGTATTGATCTAAAACATTTTGAAATTCATTTTTACGAAGCAATCCGTTATTAACGAAAATACAATACAAATTTTCACCTATGGCCTTGTGTAATAAAACTGCTGCTACAGTAGAATCCACACCTCCACTTAAACCCAGAATAACTTTGTCGTTTCCTAATTTTTCTTTTAAACTAGCCACGGTAGTGTCAACAAAAGCAGCAGGTGTCCAAGTTTGTTCAATTTTTGCAATTTTTACTAAAAAATTTTCTAGGATATTTTTACCACAAGTGGTATGGTATACTTCAGGATGAAATTGAATAGCATAGGTGTCTTCACCTTGTATTCGATAAGCAGCATTAGCAACATCTTTAGTACTCGCAAGCCTGACTCCATTTACAGGAAGTTTTGTTATGGTATCACTATGACTCATCCAGACTTGACTAGCATTTTCTATGCCTTCGAATAAAAGTTCATTTTCTAGTATTTCAGAGAGGTTAGCACGGCCGTATTCTCTAATATTTGATGGCTCGACTTTTCCACCATAATGATGAGAAAGATACTGGGCGCCATAACACACCCCCAACAATGGTTTCTTTGTTTTTATTTTAGAGAGATCAGGATGCGGAGCATCTTCTGCTCTTACTGAAAAAGGACTCCCCGATAAGATCACTGCCTTGTAGTTATCTAAATTTTTAATTGATTTATTGAAAGGATGGATTTCACAGTAAATATTTAATTCTCTTACGCGTCTTGCTATGAGTTGTGTATACTGTGACCCAAAATCTAAAATGAGGACGTTATTTTGCATGTGCAAAAATAGGCTAAAAAATTATTTCACTATACTTTTTAATTAATTTTAGTTAAACATCTTATAAAAAATACGTTAATTTATAAGTTTAGTTTAGATTTGTTTATAAGAAATAAGACTCTATTTGTAGGTTTACAAATAAATGTTTTATTTATAAAAAAATCATTTAAAATAATGCACACATATTCTGATAACTTCGTTTAGTATCAGTCTTAACCACTAATTATCCTCTAAATATGAAAATTGGAATTGATGCAATTGATTATTACGTACCGCCAATTGCTCTAAAAATAAAAGACCTTGCAGAAGCAAGAAATATCCCTCCTGCTAAATTAGAAAAAGGCTTAGGATTAAAAACAATGGCTTTAGTAGATACCGATGAAGATGTCGCTTCTATGGCTGCTAATGCCTTATTAAATTTAATAATCAACAATAAGGTCGACCCTACAAGTATTGGACGTATTTATTTAGGTACTGAAAGTGCTCTTGATGCTTCAAAACCCACAGCTACATATGCTGTTGGCACTGTAGAAAATGTTTTAAAATCTAAATATGGAATACGTTGTTTTAAAAATTGTGATGTAGTAGATTTAACATTTGCTTGTATAGGTGCAATTGACGCTATGGAGAATTGTATGGATTGGGTTAGAGCATTTCCAGATAGAAAAGCTATTGTAATTGCATCTGATGTGGCAAAATACGAATTAGAGTCTTCAGGCGAATATACTCAAGGGGCAGGAGCAGTCGCTATTTTAATCGCAAACAATCCAGCTATACTAGAGCTAAATCAAACAATTGGCGTGGGTATGGAGCATGTAGGTGATTTTTTTAAGCCTAGGAAAACTATCACCAATAAGGACTTAAAAAACACATCGGTTCAAGAAATAACGAAGTCCTCAAAAGAAAAAATAGAACTGTATGTGGAAGAACCTGTTTTTGACGGTTATTATTCAAACACATGTTATCAAAACAGAATTTCTGAAGCTTTAGAACACTTTAATAAACAGAAAGAAACTGATTTTTTAAATGACTGGGACCATTTAATTTTTCATTTACCTTATGCATATCAAGGAAGAAGAATGATGCTTGACATCTGGTTGGATTGGATAAATGAAAAAGGTTTGATGGAAAATTTAGAAAAAGAAATTGGAAAACTAGTAGACAGTGTAGATATTAAGGTCTGGAAAAAAGTAGCTTCAAAATCATCATTTTACCAAAATTTTGTTAGTCAAAAAATTGAAGCAGGTGAAAAAGCTTCCATGCAAATTGGAAACATGTATACAGCTTCAGTTTTTATGTCATTTTTAAGTTTTCTATCTGTCTCAAATGATAACCAAAAAGAATTAGTTGACAACGTTGTCGGTTTTTTAAGTTATGGTAGTGGCTCAAAATCAAAAATATTAGAAGGTAAAGTAGTGGATACCTGGAGAGAAAAAATAAATCATTTAAATATTTTTGAATCTCTGAATAATAGAAATTTTATAGACTTCAAAACCTATGAAAAACTACACAACAATAGTTTAGACAAAGTTATCATTAAGAAGAATAGTATGGTTCTTAAAGAAATAAGTAAGCAAGAAAATATGCAGGGTTTTAGATACTATTCATGACTATTTAAGTAAAAATCGAAAAATTATTAAATAAATAATTATTTTTACAAAAACACTAATCTATAGATCTCATGTGGAAAACAGTATTATTTCTAATGTTCACGCTCATACTCGTTCCAATTATAACATTTAATTTTGATGTAGCCTTAACGAATCTGCAACATGAAACGCTTCACACTTTATTATGTGTTTATGCAGTTGCAGCTGGTCTTTGTTTTGTCGTTAGTACAATTACTAACAACTACAGTCAAGTTGATAAAGTGTGGAGTATCATTCCAGCTTCCTACGCATGGATCATTGCTTATCAATCAGGTTTCGAAACTCGTATAGTCTTAATGGCTTGCCTTGTTACTTTTTGGGCAATAAGGTTGTCATATAATTTTGCGAGAAGAGGTGGTTATTCCTGGAGATTTTGGACAGGAGTAGAAGATTATCGTTGGCCAATATTACGCGCAAAACCAGAATTTCAAGCACCTTGGAAATGGGTGTCTTTTAACTTTTTCTTCATTTCCGGTTATCAGATGGGATTAATTTTATTATTTACATTACCAGCACTTAAAGCTATGGAAAGTAATGTTCCTCTAGGAATTTATGATTATTCGCTTGCTATCATTTTCGTAGCTTTTGTAATTATGGAATATATTGCAGATAATCAACAATATCACTATCAAGAGGAAAAATATCGCCAAATTAAAAAAGGAGATGTAGACGCCTTTCATAAAGTTGGTTTCACTCACACGGGGCTTTGGGCCTATATGAGGCATCCTAATTATACTGCGGAACAAAGCGTTTGGATTGTTTTCTATTTATTTTCTATAATAGCTACCAATATATGGTTGAACTGGTCGATCGCCGGTGCCTTGCTATTAGTCCTTTTATTCAAAGGTAGTTCTGATTTTAGTGAAGAAGAAACCTCCAAAAAATATCCGCTTTATAAAAAATATTTAAAAGAAGTCGGACGATTTTTGCCCCTAAACAAAAAATTTAAAACCGATAATTAGGTAATTCCCTTCAAAAAACTTTCTGAATTTTTGTAGAGTCATAAAGATTTATTTACAACTCCAAAATTGTGAATTTATGGCAAAGTGGATCTATTTCTTTTTTTAACTGGTTAATAAATTTTTCTCCATAATCCAGATAAAATTCAGAGAAATTTATAGTTCGCTCTTGTAATTTTTGTTCGGGAAACAAATATTTTTGAATAGTTATTAAACGCTCTATTTCATCTTTAAATTTTCTTTTTTCTGCTTTTAACAATCGTTTTTCTAACTTATCTAAACCATTTAGCTGTTTTTTTTCTTGTGCTTTGACAGCTCCTAAAAAAGAAACATCGGTTTGCTTAGCAAGCTCATACAGATCTTTAAACTGCTGTTGTAAACGATTTCGCTGCGGTATAAAGTTTATGTTAATCGTAGATAAATCTTGAGCATGTTTTTTTTCTAAATCGCAAGTATCTAAAAATAAATTCTCGACAGATTCATTTAGTTTTTCTAATTTTCTAGAAATTTTTTGGGGCACCAATAAAAGTGAGTTTCGCAATAACAAAATAGGGAAAGTAACTTCCACACTTTTAAAATAATCTTTTAATTGAAACCAATAAGCCAACTCTCCTCCTCCTCCTACATAACAAAGGTTAGGCAATACTAATTCTTGATACAAAGGTCTCAATAAAGCATTGGGTGAAAAACGTTCTGGATGATTTTTTAATTCTACTAAAATTTCATCTTTACTAAAAAAAAGTGCAGTATTGTTAATTTTATAAACACCTTGGTCTTCAATAATTCGTTCTCGAATTCCTTTAATTATATAAAATAGATTAATCTTTCTAGGGTGTACCTGTTTTTTATAGTCAATGGCTTCTAATCGATTTGTAGTTTCGTTTATAATTGAAAACGATTTATTATCTAATAATTCTTTTTGAGCAAAAGGAGTGAATTCTTCTTTAAGCTCTCGATGATTACCATCCAAAATAACTAGTCCATATTCTGCAAATAATTCGTTGGCTATATAGCGAGTTGCATCACTTAAGTTATCATGATTTAAATAAGATTTCGAAAATAAATCAATTAGTTTTTTGGCATTCTCACTTGTGCCAAATTTAGATTTTAGAGATTCTAATAACTTATTTAAACCACAGGTATCCAATTCTCCAACAGCTCCCCCACTTTCACGAATCCAATCCATTTTATTTCCAAACAAGTTGAAGTAATTAATTTCGTCAAAATCATGATCTTCAGTGGCCATCCAATATATAGGAACAAAATGCTGATTACTATATTTTTTATTCAAATCCTCCGATAAATTGACTACCGAGATTATTTTATACAAGAAATAAATAGGTCCCGTAAACAAATTGAGTTGATGACCTGTAGTGATGGTAAATGTATTATCATTTAACAGTAAATCAATATTTTGCTGTGTCAAATTAGATACCTCAAAACCTTCGTACTGTTTAGTTAAACTAGCTACTAAAACTCCTCTTTTCTTTTTAGAAAAAAAATCTTTTTTTTCATAAAACTGCTTTTCGAAATTTTCTATCCTTGGGAAACGATTAAAAAAAGGGTGTAAGGTTTCTTTTTCAGCTAAATAATCATTCATTAATGCTGAAAAATAACCTGTTTTTTGGTAAGAAATATGTTTTAGCGCCATAAATTGGATTGCAATATAATTCGTAAAAATACAAAATCCTTAATTGTTCATTTGAGAGAGAATGTTAATTAAAATTATATGGGTCGAAATCTAAAACATTTTTTAAATTGCAAGCACTTTACAAAAATTTAATTATGATTCGTTATTTCGTTCTTCTTATAGTATTTATTTCTTTTAATTTATATGCTCAAGTTAAATCCCCTTCAGAATTTTTAGGCTACGATATAGGCACACAATTTACACGTCATGCTGATGTAGTTAATTATTTTTATTACATAGCCAACAGCAGTGATTTGGTTACTTATGGAAGTTATGGAAAAACAAATGAACGTCGTTTGTTAACCTATGCCCTAATTTCCTCTAAAGAAAACTTAGAGAATATCGAATTGATTAAAACTAACAATCTTATAAATGCTGGAATTAAAGAAGGAGCTGTAAATCCTGAAATAGCTATCGTATGGTTAAGTTATAATGTTCACGGCAATGAAGCTTCGAGTACTGAAGCTGCTATGCAGACCTTATATGAATTGATTGTTGATAAGAAATTATGGCTGGAGAATACAGTCATTATTATAGACCCCTGTGTAAACCCCGATGGTCGGGATCGATATGTAAATTGGTACAACCAAGTAAAAGCATCCCCATACGATACCAATCAAAACGCAACAGAGCATAACGAGCCATGGCCAAGCGGAAGACCAAATCACTATCTATTTGATTTAAACAGAGATTGGGTCTGGGCAAGCCAAGTTGAAACGAAGCAACGATTGAAACTTTACAATCAATGGATGCCGCATATTCATGTAGATTTTCATGAACAAGGAATCAACGAGCCCTATTATTTTGCTCCAGCAGCAGAGCCATTTCATGAAGTGATTTCAGATTGGCAACGAAAGTTTCAATTACAAATTGGAAAAAATCATGCAAAATATTTTGATCGTGAGGGCTGGCTTTTTTTTACTAGAGAACGATTTGATTTATTGTATCCTAGTTATGGAGACACCTATCCCACGTTTATGGGAGCTATTGGAATGACCTATGAACAAGCAGGTCATGGTAGAGCGGGTCTAGGAATTGACAATGATGAAGGAATAAAACTAACCCTAGTAGACAGGATAAAGCACCACACAACCACCAGTTTATCAACTGTTGAAATATCTTCTCAAAATGCAAAAAAACTGAACGAAGAGTTTAGTCAATATTTTAAAAATGATCAGTTAAAATATAAAAGCTATGTCTTGAACGGAAATATAGATCATAAAAAAAAACTGACTAAATTATTGAACTTACACGATATAAAATGGGGTTATTCCGTTAATAATAGCATCTCTGGATTTAGATATAAAATTCAAAAAAAAGGATCTATCGATGCCAAAAATGCAATTATAGTCAGTACAGATCAACCAAAAGGAAAAATGGTAAAAACTTTATTTGAACCAGACACTAAACTCAGTAATCCACTAACATATGATATTACTTCATGGAGTTTACCCTACGCATACGGGCTTGAAACAGTAGCTAGCACTCAACTTTTAGAATCTAATGAATCAAAAAAAATAATCACAATACATAACGAGCCTTCTCTAAAAAGTGTAGGTTATATTAGTCATTGGACTAGCATGTATGATGTATCATTTTTAGCTGATTTGTTACTCCATGATGTTAAGGTTCGTTTTTCAGAAAAAGAGCTCAGTTTTAATAATATTTCCTATGCAAGAGGAAGTTTAATTATTACTCGAAGTGACAATAAAAATAGTTTATATTTTGATGAATTAATAACAAATATTGCCAATCAACACCAACGTCAATTAGTGGTTGTTAATTCAAGTTTTTCTGATAACGGGACTGATTTCGGTTCTCCAGATGTTAAGTTAATACCTAAACAACGTATTGCTTTACTAAAAGGAAAAGGCGTTTCATCCCTAAGTTATGGATCGTTATGGTACTTTTTTGAAACTGAATTAAAATATCCGGTAACATCTATAGATATAAATAACTTTAGTTACAACGCATTGGATAATTTTGATGTATTGATTTTACCAGAAACTTTTTATTGGAATGCTCTCAACGAAGATGGAATTCAACTTTTAAAAAAATGGATTAAAGAAGGTGGAAAAATTATTGCAATGGGTGAATCAGTCGAATTATTTAATGATAAAAAAGAATTTGGAATTTCTCAAAATGAGACGGTATTAATTTCTGAAAAAATGCAAAATAACTTAGAAGAAAAATTACTGCCTTATGAGCAAAAAGAAATTAATAATTTAAAAAACACAATAACTGGAAGTGTTTATAAAATAACTATTGACAATTCACACCCAATGGCTTTTGGCTATCCTAAAGACTACTTCAGTTTAAAGAAAGGTAGTGAATCATATCAATTAATTGATCAAGGGTATAATGTTGGTTATATTGACGGGGATGCTATAAGTGTGGCAGGATTTTCTGGTGAATTCGCTAAAAAAAATCTTAAAAATTCGCTTGTCTTTGGCGAAAAAAGATTAGGAAAGGGTAGCATTATTTATATGGTGGATGACGTTTTATTTAGATCTTTTTGGGAAAATGGAAAGTTATTTTTAGCGAATGCTATATTCTTTGTTAATAATAATAAATTTAGATTGTAATTTTACTTAAAATGTGGTATCGAATTAAATCACGTCTGAATTTTTTGCTAAAATCTTCAAATCAACACGGAATTCATTCACCTTTTGTTTACGATTTAATTACTAAGTGCTTTTACGATAAAACTCCTTTCTCTGCTTATCATAATTTAAAAGCGTTACGAAACAAATTAATTTATAATCAGGATTTGGTTAAGATTAAACATTATTCTGAAGCCTCAAAAGTCTTTCAGTCCAATCATCAAAAAATTTCTACTATTGTAAAATGTGAAGGCTCCTCCTACAAAAAACAAAAACAATTGTATCGTATAACTAATTATTTTAAACCAAAAAACGTTTTAGAATTAGGAACCTCTGTTGGGCTTGGTTCGGCAGCAATGGCAATTGCCTCTAATAACAGTATTATTAAAACGGTAGAGGTTAATAAAAATATATCAGACATAGCAAAAAAGGTATTTAAAAGCTATCAGTTAAAAAATATCCAAATAGACACCTCCTCTTTTAAAGACTTTTTTAAAAAGAGTAATTATGAAAATTTAGATTTAGTTTATCTTGATGGCACCTGTGATAAAGAAAGCACTATTGAAAATTTTAATTCCTTATTAAAACACTCCCACAACGAATCGGTGTTTATTATTAACAATATTTATTGGAGCAAAGAAATGACTGAAGCATGGAATATCATAAAAAAGCAAAAAGAAATTACCGTAAGTATTGATACTTTCTATTGGGGTTTTTTATTTTTTAGAAAAGAACAACCTAAACAACATTTCACTATCAGATTGTAACAAGCAATACCTGAATGCGTCTTATGGAATAAATAGTATATTGTAAAAAATAAAATTCACTGCAAATAATGAGTTTAGTAATAAAAATTAGAGGTATCATAAGAAATTTTCCCTTAGGAAATGAGGTTGTAAAAGTTTTAAAAGGAATCGATTTAGATATAAAACGTGGAGAATATGTAGCTTTAATGGGACCTTCTGGATCCGGAAAATCTACTTTAATGAATCTTCTTGGCTGTTTAGATACTCCAACAGCCGGTACATACGAATTAAACGGTAAAGATGTGAGCAATATGTCTCAAGATGAACTTGCCGAAATTAGAAATAAAGAAATTGGCTTTGTATTTCAAACATTTAATTTATTACCAAGAACTACTGCACTAGAAAACGTTGCATTGCCAATGGTTTATGCAGGATCCTCCAAAGAGGAGCGTAAAAAACAAGCAGAAAAAGTTTTAGCAGATGTCGGTTTAGCAGATAGAATGGATCACAAATCTAGTCAATTGTCTGGTGGACAACGACAAAGAGTTGCTGTTGGTAGAGCGCTTGTAAACAAACCTTCTATTATATTAGCTGATGAACCTACCGGAAATTTAGATTCAAAAACCTCTGTTGAAATTATGGGTTTATTTGATGAAATACATAGAAATGGGAATACCGTAATTATTGTTACTCACGAAGAGGATATTGCCAAATACGCACATCGAGTAATTCGCTTAGTTGATGGCGTGGTAGCAAGTGATATAAAAAATCAATAAACATTTATATTCTATATTTGTAAATCTAATTTCAAATTATGAATTCTTTTAGTTTATCAAATCCTTTGTTATTAATAATTGGTGGTATTGCTTTACTTATAATACTTTACTTTTGGAATAAATACAATACCAGGACAAGACGCAATAGAGGCAATAAAAGTTTTAGAAATAATTATTACAAAAAAAAACAAATAAAATGATCAACTAATCGTTGATAAAAAATCATTTTCTATGAAAATATACACAAAAACTGGAGATAATGGAACCACAGCCTTATACGGCGGCACTAGAGTTCCAAAATATCATATTCGAATAGAAAGCTATGGAACAGTTGATGAACTAAATTCGTATCTAGGTTTAATTAGAGATCAGGAAATTGATATTGAAACAAAAGGGTTATTGATGCATATACAAGAACGGCTATTCACATTAGGCGCAATTTTGGCAACAGACCCAGAGAAAGAAAAATTAAAAAATGGAAAAGAACGTTTGAATATACCAAAAATTGATGAAGAGGATGTTCAACTTTTAGAAAATAAAATAGATCAAATGAATGAACAACTATCTCCTATGACTCATTTTATTCTTCCTGGAGGACACCCTATTGTGTCACATTGTCACGTAGCTCGTTGTATATGTCGACGTAGTGAACGTTTAACAACATTACTTAATGAACAAGAACCAATAAATAGTCTTGTATTAAAATATTTAAATAGACTATCTGATTTTCTTTTTGTATTGGCACGAAAGTTGTCATCTGATATGGAAGTAGATGAACTGAAATGGGTTCCAAAAAAACTTAAAAACAATTAAAAAACAATTAAAAAACAATTATTTAATAATTTGTATATCAGCTCACTACATACGTTCTTAAAAATAAATCATAAATAATTACGATTATACTTGACTTTTTGATCAAAAAAATTATTTTTGCAGAAATTTAAATACACAAGTCTATGTACTGGACATTAGAATTGGCATCCTACTTAAGTGATGCACCCTGGCCGGCAACGAAAGATGAATTGATAGATTACTCTATTAGAACTGGAGCACCCCTTGAGGTAGTCGAAAATCTCCAAGCTATAGAAGATGAAGGTGATTCTTATGATTCAATTGAAGAAATTTGGCCAGACTATCCCACAGATGAAGATTATCTGTGGAATGAAGATGAATATTAAATTATTAATAAGAAAAAAGTCTCTAAATAAGAGACTTTTTTTTTGCTTGAAACTCAAAAACTAAAACATATTAACCTTTGGCTATGTTGTTTTTTTGCAGTTTTTTTGTAAAATATTGAAAAGTAATTTTACTTTTCAATTTGAGTAAACAATACACAATACAAAATGGGAATATTAGATAACGTTCTAAAGCTCTTTGTTGGGGATAAATCCAAAAAAGATATAAGTGAAATCCAACCAATGGTAGCGCTTATAAAAAATCAAGAAGCAGAAATTGCTAGTCTAACAATTGATGAATTAAGATCTAAAACAGTCGAATTCAAAAATAAAATTAAGGCTGATCAAAAAGAAATACAAGATCAAATTGATGCACTAGAGCTAAAATCTCGTGAAATTGAAGATATCAATAAAAAAGAAGACCTATACAAAGCGATTGATACTTTAAAAGATGAACGCTACGCAATTGAAGTTAAAACTTTAGAAAATATCTTACCAGAGGCGTTTGCGGTGATGAAAGAAACTGCGAAACGATTTAAAGATAATGAAACACTTAAAGTTAATGCTACTCCTTTTGATAGAGAAATTTCAGCAACGAATGACTATGTGATTCTTGAAGGTGAAAAAGCAATTTGGAAAAATTCTTGGGATGCTGCAGGTAAAGAAGTTACATGGGACATGGTACATTATGATGTGCAATTAATCGGGGGTATTGCTTTACATCAAGGAAAAGTTGCAGAAATGCAAACTGGAGAGGGTAAAACGCTTGTTGCTACACTGCCTATGTATCTAAACGCCCTGGCAGGAAATGGAGTGCACTTGGTTACTGTAAACGATTACTTGGCAAAACGTGATAGTGCTTGGATGGCGCCTTTGTTTGAGTTTCATGGGTTAACCGTTGACTGTATTGATCATCACCAACCTAATTCGGAAGCTCGTCGTAAGGCATACAATGCAGATATTACCTATGGAACCAACAATGAATTTGGTTTTGATTACCTTAGAGATAATATGGCTCACGCGCCTGAAGATTTAGTGCAACGACCGCACCACTATTCCATTGTCGATGAGGTAGATTCCGTATTAATCGATGACGCACGTACACCCTTAATTATTTCTGGTCCAGTTCCGCAAGGAGACCGTCATGAATTTAACGACCTAAAACCAAGAATTGCAGATATAGTCTCTGTTCAAAAAAAATATTTAACAGGAGTACTAGCAGAAGCTAAAAGGCTAATCAAAGAAGGAGATGAAAAAGAGGGTGGTTTTCAATTACTGAGAGTTTACAGAGGTATTCCTAAAAACAAAGCTTTAATTAAGTTTTTATCTGAAGAAGGAGTACGACAAATTCTACAGAAAACTGAAAATCAGTACATGTCTGATAATAACCGTGAAATGCCTAAAATTGACGCGGAACTATATTACGTAATTGACGAAAAAAATAATCAAATAGAATTAACAGATAAAGGAGTTGATTATCTTTCAGGTAAAGATGATCCAGACTTCTTTGTGATGCCAGAAATTGGAGTGGAAATTGCTCAAATTGAAGAAAGAAATCTCCCCTCTGAAGAAGAAGCTAATTTAAAAGAAGAGTTATTTCGTGATTTTGGTGTAAAAAGTGAGCGAATTCATACTATGAATCAGCTGTTAAAAGCTTATTCATTGTTCGAAAAAGACATTCAATATGTGGTCATGGATAATAAAGTCATGATTGTAGACGAGTCAACTGGACGAATAATGGATGGAAGGAGATACAGTGATGGATTGCACCAAGCTATTGAAGCTAAAGAAAATGTAAAAATTGAAGCTGCTACTCAAACCTTTGCTACCGTAACACTTCAAAATTACTTTAGAATGTATCGCAAGCTATCTGGTATGACTGGAACGGCAGTTACTGAAGCGGGGGAACTTTGGGAAATCTACCAATTGGATGTGGTAGAAATACCAACAAATAGACCTATATTAAGAGATGATCGTGAAGATAAGATTTACAAAACAAAACGTGAAAAATATAATGCAGTAATTGATGAAGTAACACAACTAACAGAAGCAAAAAGACCAGTTTTAATTGGTACTACATCAGTTGAAATTTCAGAGCTCCTTAGCCGAATGCTAAATATCCGAAATGTGAAGCACAACGTTTTAAACGCAAAGCTCCATAAAAAGGAAGCAGATATTGTACAGGAAGCAGGACAAGCTGGTATGGTAACTATAGCAACCAATATGGCAGGACGTGGTACCGATATTAAACTATCTGATGAAGTTAAAAATGCTGGAGGTTTAGCTATTGTAGGTACAGAGCGACACGACTCCCGTCGTGTTGATAGACAGTTACGTGGTCGTAGTGGTCGTCAAGGTGATCCAGGAAGTTCGCAATTTTATGTAGCCCTAGATGACAATTTAATGCGACTTTTTGGTAGTGAACGTATTGCCAAAATGATGGATAAAATGGGTTTGAAAGAAGGAGAAGTTATTCAGCATTCCATGATTTCTAAATCTATAGAGCGAGCTCAGAAAAAAGTTGAGGAAAATAATTTTGGTATTCGTAAGCGATTGTTAGAATACGATGATGTGATGAACGCTCAAAGAGAAGTTGTTTACAAAAGGCGCTACAACGCCTTATTTGGAGACAGATTAAGTGTTGATATTGCAAATATGATATTTGATACCGCGGAAGTAATTACTGAAGACAATAAAGCAGCTCAAGATTATAAAAATTTTGAATTTGAATTAATACGGTATTTTTCAATCAGCTCACCGGTAAATCAAAGTGAATTTGAGAATATGAATTCGCAAGAAATTGCAGGTGTTGTTTACAAATCTGCACTCAAACATTACCAAGAGAAAATGGTTAGAAATGCTGAAATTGCATTTCCGGTAATCAAAAATGTGTACGAGACACAAAAAGACCAATACAAACGTATTTTAGTCCCTTTTACTGATGGTGTTAAAAACTTAAATGTCGCTACCGATTTAGAAAAAGCCTACACAACAGAAGGAAAACAACTAATTCAAGATTTTGAGAAAAATATTTCATTAGCAATTATTGATGATGCTTGGAAAACCCATTTACGTAAAATGGATGAATTGAAACAATCCGTTCAACTAGCTGTACATGAGCAAAAAGACCCCCTACTAATTTACAAGTTTGAAGCTTTTGAATTATTTAAAGAAATGATAGTAAAAGTAAATAAAGATGTGATTTCTTTCTTATTTAAGGGAGAATTACCTCAAAAAAACCAACAACAAATTAGAGAAGCTCGTCAAGTAAAATCTAATCGAAGTTTAAAAGAACAAAAGGATGAAATACAAAATCTGGACGAAAGAGCATCCATTTCTAGAGCTGCCGGACAAACGCAACGACAGCAACAACAGGTAACAGAAACTATTGTAAGAGAACAGCCAAAGATTGGTAGAAACGATAAAGTTACTATTAAAAATGTTATGAGTGGAGAAAATAAAACGTTGAAGTACAAACAAGCTATTCCATTAATTAATAAAGGGGAATGGGTTTTGGTTGATTAATTCATTTAAATAGGATTATCATCAATTCAGATGGAGTTCCTTTTTTTGTCTAGTCGTTTATTAAGTTATCCTTTTTTAAGATCGATCGTAATTTGACTACTATCATATAAAATAGAAATGCGACTAAACCAACAGAAAAACCTGTTAATAACTCTGTGACTAGAGTAGGAATTAGATGAAAAACATCATGAATTTGATGAATATTGTGAACAAAAATACCTCCACCCACTAATAACATAGCAAGCGTTCCAATAATTCCTATTACTTTGATTATTTTAGGTAAAACCCAAACCAATCCTTTTCCTGTTTTTAAGTAAAATATTTTTTTCACTCCTTTAAGTTGTTCTGAAATTTTTATCAAATAAAAACCTGCGTCGTCTATCCTGACCAACAAAGCAACAAGTCCGTAAACCCCCAACGTCGCAAGAATCGATATAAATGTTACTACAGCTATTTGAGTTATTAAATTAGAGCCTAACACCTCTCCTAGAGCTAGCATAATAATTTCAAGAGATAAGATAAAATCTGTGAGAATAGCTGATTTTACTTTTGCTTTTTCAACTTTTAATAATTCATTATCTGTTTTAACTTTATTAAAATTAGTACGATGCCTTTCTTTATAAAAAAAAGTATGTATGATCTTTTCGACACCCTCAAAACTTAAATATACCCCACCTATTAATAATATGGGAACAATTAATTGAGGTATAAATGCGCTTAATAAAAAAGCGAATGGAAGAATAATTAATTTATTAATAAAAGAACCTTTTGTGATGGCCCAAATAACAGGTAATTCTCTTGAGGCTCTGAAGTTAGAGGCTTTTTCAGCTCCAACTGCTAGATCGTCACCTAAAATTCCTGCAGTCTTTTTAGTAGCGACCTTGGTCATAGCTGCTATATCGTCCATTAACAATGCTATATCATCTAAAAGTGCAAAAAATCCCGACATAAAATACTAATTAGCTCTTTTTGTATAATTTTTTAAAAAATCTCCTTTTGGAGTTCCTTCATCAAATGAACTCCCCTTCAAAAGAAATCTTGTTTTATTTCTTGCATCTTCGTTACTCATATCCTCATATTCCATACGGTAAACAGCGCTAAATAAATGAGCCCTGCCGGCACCGTGATAACAGTGTATCAGTACTGGATAATTATCTGGATTATCCATGATTTCTAAAAAAGAGTCGATAGTCTCTTGACTTGGCACTTGATAAGAGCCCACATTAAAATAAGATACTCCATCTATATTTTCTATAGCTTCTTTTTCAGCTAGTAATTCTTCTGGAATTTCAGGATTGTTGATAGTATCTGTAGTTCCAGGAAATCTTAGATCCACTATACTTTTTATATGATATTTTTTAGTATAATCTTCTATTTTATTTGGAGGTATAACTCCAGATTTATAAACTTTGTTTTCCGTTATTTCCTTGAAATTATAATTGATATTCACATCGTAAACATACTTTCCAACGAGAACTATTACAACTATTAGTAAGACTCCTAATACATTTTTTTTCATAATTTAAATAATATTATTTATTTGGGTTTCCAAGTTTTTTATTAATGATTCTGTCAAAATAATCTGCTACAAAAGTTTTGGTTACAAGCTCCAAAGAATCCATTTTTTCGTTCGATTGATCAATTAAATTATTCTCGAGATTTTTATCACCTATATCATAAAATCCAGTGGCTTTTTCTCCATCAAAATAACATATATAATCATTTTGTTGCAGAACATAACCTGATGCACTATAATTGATTGTGAATGGCTCAATAATAGTATCGTTTAACAAACTCCTACCCCAACTCCTAAAAGGTTGGTCATACCCAATCAAATCTACTAAGGTTGGATAAATATCAATTTGCTGAGCTAATTCTTTATTAACTCCTTTTAAGCTGTTATCAGGTTTGTAAAATAAAATAGGAATTGCAGTTCTGTTGACAGTTTCGTTATAAACCTCATAAGTTGTAATATTTCCATGATCTCCAGTTATTACAAATATGGTATTATCGAACCAATCTTCTTCTTTAGAAGCTTCAAAAAACTTTTTAAATGAAAAATCAGTATAACCTATACATTGATGCATTTGATTATTTTCCGATGGGAATTTTCCCTCATATTCTTTGGGGATTTTGTAGGGCTCATGAGAACTTACTGTAAAAATCGTACTAAAAAAAGGCTCTTTCTTTTTGTCAAGTACTCTTTTTGTAAACTCTAAAAACTTTTCGTCCCATATACCCCATGTTCCGTCAAAATCATCATCATTACCATATTCAGTTCTTCCGTAATAATGATCAAAGCCTAAAATATTACCAAAGCCGAGAAAACCCATAGATCCATTAGCTGCCCCATGAAAAAACGAGGTATCATAATCTATATCATTTAAAATTGAAACGATAGACTCAATTTCTTGTTTTGAAAAAGGAGATGAAGTAAATGCATCTTTAAATGATGGGATTCCTGCTAATACAGATGACATTCCATGAATAGATTTATAACCATTAGCAAATGCATTCGGATATATAAGACTATGGTTCGCTAAAGAATCAATAAACGGTGTGTAACTGACAAAATCTTTAATATTCATGTCTTTATTGAAGGCTCCTGAATATTCTCTATCAAAACTTTCGATAATAATAACAATAATATTTGGTTTGGATTTTGGGTTAACATCATACTGTTTAATTGGTTGAATTAGATGATTTATTTCATCTTTACTTACCTTATAATTTGCTTTTTTAAAGGTATTTTTAAATAAGGTTCTTATAAATGCAAAAGGAGTGTTTAAAACAAAATCTGCTTGTTTGATTTGAGTAACATGACGATTGGCATCAACTAAATTTATAGGTCTTGTACTTTCTTTAAAATCTCCTCCCCTAATGCCCCCTATACTCAATACTGTTATTAAAACAATCATCAAAACAGATGTGGCGTAATAGTAAGTAGGCTTAATAACTAATGATTCTCTTTTAACATTATATTTCTTGTAGAGGTATATCCAAAAAAATGAAACTAAAATAAAAAGAAAAAGAACGTGCCAGTAAGTGATTAAGAATCTTAACAACATTCCTGTTATATGATTTTCATCCTTCAGTACATTTATTACTGAAATAGTAGTTCGACTAAAATTATATTTATAATAGATAAAATCTACAAAATTTAAAGAATAGGCGATGAGATTACTTATAAAATAAACATAAAAAAGAAATCGTTGATAAGTGGCAGTTTTACTAAATTTAAGAGGTAGTAAAGACAATAAAATAAAAAGTGAATTTACATAAAGAATGGCTGTTGTATCAAAAGCAAGACCATAGTAATACAATCTAAAAAATTCATAGGTAGTTTCAACCCCCAATAAAGAATAATTATAAATCAAAAAAAGTACTCTAGCAATAAAGTAAAAAAGGTATACTAACAACAACCTATAAAAAAGCACTTTGTATTCTCCTATTCTAAAAATCGATTCCATTTATATTTATAATTTGCAAAATAACATCTTTTTTATATTATTTACTAATTACATCTGATTTGAGTACCTTTAACTATTCTTTATGTTTTGTCATGCAAAAAATTAATAAAATATTCTTTTGGATTCTTGGTGCATTGGTAGGCTTGACTCTATTAGCCATTTTCGTAGGTTGGCCAATCCTAAAATCTCAAACTAAAAAAAATAGTCCGGAACAGATTGTTACGTATACGCAGGAAGATATTGAGATCAGCACTTTATACAGTAGTCCTAGTAAAAAAGGTAGAATAATTTTCGGCAAATTAGTTCCATATAATGTTGTGTGGAGAACAGGCGCTAACGAACCTACGTCGTTTACTACAAATAAAGATCTGGTTATCGACAATAAGGATTTGCCAAAAGGTACATACTCACTGTGGACCATACCTAGGGAAACATCCTGGGATATAATTTTAAATTCAGAAATGAATCATTGGGGTGTAAAGTTTTCTGATCAAACTGCCAACCGAGATCCTAAGTATGATGTGTTGACAGCAACCGTTATTCCTTCAAAAAGCTTAACAGTTACCGAAAATTTTACAATTTCTTTTTCGGAATCAAATAACAATATACTTATGATGTTAGCGTGGGACACTACCGTAGTTCCGGTATTATTACAAAAAAAATAAAATGACTAAAAAGAAAGCAAAAATAACTGCTTTAAATGAAAAAGAAGGAGTGTCACAACCTAAATCCCTGAGTGAAAAAGTTGTCTCTACCTTAAAAAAAAGAAGAAAAAAAGTACCTTCTGCTAACGATTTAATAAAAGGTGTTTTAAAAAAAGACAAAACTTCATTGAGTCGTGCGATTACTTTAGTAGAAAGTACTAACAAAAAACATCAAAAACAGGCAAGAAAAATAATAGAAGCTTGCTTACCTCATGCAAACAAATCTATTAGGATTGGGATAACTGGTGTACCTGGAGTAGGCAAGAGTACGTTTATTGAACAGTTTGGAAAATTAATTGTTCAAAAAAAATTAAACGTAGCGGTATTAGCAGTTGATCCTAGTAGTTCTATTAGTGGAGGAAGTATTATGGGTGATAAAACTCGAATGGAAGATTTAGTAAAAGAATCTAACGCTTTTATTAGACCTTCAGCATCAGGCGATTCCTTAGGCGGAGTAGCCAAAAATACAAGAGAAGCTATCCTATTGTGTGAAGCAGCCGGATACAATGTCATTTTAATAGAAACTGTTGGTGTTGGTCAAAGTGAAACTGTTGTTCATTCTATGACTGATTTTTTTTTATTATTAAAACTAGCTGGCGCTGGTGATGAATTACAAGGCATTAAAAGAGGAATCATAGAAATGGCCGACAGTATTATCATAAATAAAGCAGATGGAAATAATATAACTGCTGCAAAAATCGCAAAAACTGAATTTAACAGAGCGCTTCACTTATACCCTGATAAAGGCAATAACTGGGTTCCAAAAACTTTAACTTGCAGTGCCTTAAATAATGAAGGAATTTCGAATATATGGGAATTAATTCAAAAATATATTTCTATCACAAAAGCTAATGGATATTTTCAGCAAAAAAGAAAAGAACAAAATAAATATTGGATGCTTCAAACTATTGAAAATGCATTAAAAAGTGATTTTTATAATCATCCAAAAATTAAAAAAGAATTAAAAAAACAACTAACTCTTATGGAAAATAATAAGCTAACTCCTTTTGAAGCTGCGAATTATTTATTAAACATAAATGATTAAAAAAATGCTTGAGTTTACCATAATTGTTCCTGTATACAATGAAGAATTAAACTTAAAACGAGTTGAAAAGGAATTACTATCATTTATTAAAATTGCCAAAAAAAAAACAACTATTTTATTTATAAATGATGGCTCTACGGATAACAGTCAACAAATAATTGAAGACATTTGCCAAAAAAATATAGAATTTAGATTCATACATTTTAAAAACAATAAGGGTTTAAGTGCTGCTCTAAAAGCTGGGTTTGATAATATTGACACCCCTTTATTAGGTTATATAGATGCAGATCTTCAAACTTCACCTAAAGATTTTAATATCCTTTTAAATCACACAGAACATTATGATTTAGTAACAGGTATCCGTACTCAAAGGAAGGACTCTCTCATTAAAAAAATATCTTCAAAAATATCCAATAAGATTAGAACTATTTTCACAAACGATGGTATGGATGATTCTTGTTGTCCATTAAAAATTATTAAAACAGATTGTGCAAAAAAAATTCCAATGTTTAAGGGACTTCATCGTTTCCTGCCAGCAATGGTATTATTACAAAAAGGGACCGTTTTGCAAATTCCCATTCAACATTTTCCAAGAATAGCAGGTAAAACTAAATTTGGAATAAGGAATAGATTATTGGGTCCAATTACTGATTGCTTTGCTTATTTATGGATGAAAAAAAAGTATATAAATTATGAAGTGATTAAAAAAAAATGAACGATTACTTTATTTATTCTATAGGTTTAACTGCACAATTACTTTTTTCACTTAGACTATTAATACAATGGCTATTTTCAGAAAAAGAAAATAAAGTAGTTGCTCCTACATTTTTTTGGATAGTAAGTTTAATCGCATCTATTCTTTTTTTTATGTACGGTTACCTTAGAAATGATTTTGCAATTATGCTTGGTCAATTTATTACCTATTATATTTACATTAGGAATTTACAACTACAAAATCAATGGAATAGATTACAAAAAGGGATCCAAATCGTATTTATTAATTTTCCATTAATAGTTTTATTAATTACATTTCTTAGAGGAGAATTTGATTTTTCACAACTCTTTAATCAAGATTTTATTCCCATTTGGTTGTTAGCTTTAGGAATTGTTTCACAACTAATATTTACGTTACGGTTTATATTTCAATGGATAATTTCAGAGAAAAATAAATTATCACAATTACCAAGTAGCTTTTGGATTATAAGTACAGTAGGGTCTGTAATAATTTTAATTTATTCTATTTTCAGAAAAGATCCTATTTTATTCATTGGACATACCTTTGGAATAATAATTTATTGTAGAAATTTAATGATTTTAAAAAAACATAATTAAATTTTTTTTTGAATAATTAATTGAAGTTTGTAAAAGCCCCAACCTATTAAACCGCCAAATAAAAATCCAGTTAATACATCTAAAGGGTAATGAACACCTACATAAATCCTACTGTAACCAACTAAAAAAGACCATAATAACAATATAAATGGCAGGTAATAGTATTTATTACGAAGAATTAAACCTATATATACTGCTATAACCATAGAATTAACAGCATGTCCAGAGAAGAAACTATAAATACCCCTTTTCTCAACAACCATTCTCATTAGTCCCTCTAAATCTTGATTCGCCCATGGGCGTAATCTCTGAAATCCATTTTTAAATAAATTTGCTAATTGATCTGTTGAAGCTATCATCAATCCGGCAACTATCAATACAATTATAGTTTTTTTTAAGCCATAATTTTGATATACTAAATACAAAAGAAATAAGTACAGGGGGATAAATGTAAGTTTATTGGTAATTACTCTCCAAAATACATCCCAAGACTCACTTCCTAAATTGTTAAGAAATAGAAAAAGCTCAGTGTCATATTTAATTATTTCCTCAATCATTTTCGTAGGAAGCTACTTCTTTATCGTAAAATTCACTGGCTTCTTTTATTGCTGTTTCTGTTTCTTTTTCCAACTCCTTCTGGTCCTCTTTATCAAACTCTTCTAACCACTCTACTTCGTCATTTTCAAGATTAATAATAAAACGTGGAAATTCAGTATGCACAACAAAAATAGCGTCAGGATATTGGGTGTTATCACCTAATATAAATTTTGGAAGTGTCATAATTATTTATTTAAATTAAGTGCAAATCTACAAATTAAATATTGAGCTGATCATTATTAATATTGGATAAAACAATTTTCGTTTAAATATTTAAAAACTTTAATTTATAGATTAGCTAAATAATTTAGTCTATAAATTTAAATTATTTTTTGATATACTTTTAGTTAAAATAATTTTATTAGATAAATGATTAAATCTAATAAATAACAATATACCTGAAGCGGTAAGTCCTGCTAATAATCCTATCCAAATACCAGAACTTTTATATTCGGTATACATACTTAAATAATAAGAAATTGGAAAACCTATAACCCAATAGGAAATAAATGTAATTAATGTAGGTATTAACACATCCTGCATTCCTCTCAAAGCTCCTAACGCTATTACTTGGATAGTGTCTGAAATTTGAAAAATAGCTGCTATGATCAACAAAGTTTTCGCTATTTCTAATACTTCATAGTTATCGAATATTTTTGAAGGATCATCAAAATCTAAATATAATTTTGGAAGTACATCATTAAATATCAAAAATAGAGATGCAAAAATAATTGCAAATAAAATAGCAATCAAGAATATAGAAAAAGCTATACGTCTTAATTCAGCATATTTATTTAAACCCATTTGATTCCCTACTCGAATCATTGCCACAACACCTAAACCCATAGCTACCATAAAAGTCATAGAGGATAAGTTCAAGGCAATTTGATTAGCAGCTTGTGGATTTTTCCCTAAAATACCTGATAACCATATTGCAGCAGTAAAAATGGCAACTTCAAAAAACATCTGCATTGCAGATGGGAAACCAAGATTGAAAAGTTTATTGATCATTTCCTTTGAAAGATTTAAGAAATTTAAATCTAATAGATATGGTCTTGTTTTATTATTTCGTAATAATAAAAACCAAAGATAAAACAACATTATTATTCGAGAAACAAGAGTTCCAATTGCAGCTCCAACTATGCCTAATTCTGGAAACCCAAATTTTCCAAAAATGAAAATATAATTTAATACAACATTAATAATATTTGCAATCAAAGTGGCTATCATCGGATATTTTGTCATGGACATTCCATCACTAAATTGTTTGAATGATTGAAAAACAATAAGAGGAATTAACGATGCTGCTACAAGATTTAAGTATGGAATAGCCAATTCAACAACTTCTTGGGGCTGTTGCATTACATGTAAAATTGGTTTTGCTAATAAAACTCCAAAAAATAAAAATATACTAATAAGGGCACATAAACAAAGTCCATGTTTAAATGTCGATTTGCCGTCTTCAAAATTTCCTTCACCATCTGCTTTTGCTACTAAAGGAGTGATTGCAGTTGAAAAACCAATCCCCAAAGACATTGCAATAAACATAAAACTATTAGCTAAGGAAACTGCAGCAAGCTCGGCAGTTCCAAGTTGACCGACCATTACATTATCAACAAAAGCTACTAAGGTATGTCCTAGCATACCAAGTATAACAGGATAAGCCAGTTTCAGATTATAATTAAATTCTTTTGTATAATTTGATAAAATCATAGCCAAAATATAAGTCAGCTAAAAAAAAACAGAAAAAAACTGACCGAATCATCGGTCAGTTTTTTTAAAACGAATAAAATAATTTTTAATCGTTTGTTTTTAAAGCAATATTCATTCGATTTCCAGAGGTTACTTCTGAAGATGATTCAAATTCCAAAACCAAAGGTCTATATTCATTGGTAAGGTTTATATTATATGCTGAAAACACTAATACTCCTGAACGTTCGTTAGCAGGAACAACTACTGATGCATCAAATGAATAACTTTCTGAGGGTAAATCCGATTCATCCTCCACTACCACAACATTGAAAGTTCTTTCCTCTGAAGAACTGGTCGAAACAAAATAGGATAATGGAAAATTAATTTCAGGATTATTCTGTGACAATGGAAGTTCTAATGTAGCCGAAATAGTGAATCCAATAGTATCGTTTCGAACAGAATTAAAATCATCATAATCCGTTGAACATGAGGTTACAAACATTAGAACTGCTAATATGGTAACTAATTTAGTTATATTTTTCATAAGTCTTAAATTATTAATTAATAGCCTGGATTTTGTTGTAAATTAGGGTTTACATCTAAGGATTGTTGTGACAAAGGTAATTGAAACAACGTACTCCCAGATTCTAAATTTAGAACGTCTGAGGGAGTTCCGGATCCATCCGCTTGATCTCCAGCGTTAGTTCTGTTTACTGAAAGTCCCCATCTTTTTAGATCAAAAAATCTCTGATACTCGAATGCAAATTCTAATCTTCTTTCTGATCGTATCGCATCTCTTAAATCTACACCTGTTTCACTATTTGGAGAATTTAAATACCTTCTAGTTCTTAACTCGTCTAAGGCACTTCTGGCAGAAGTCTCGTTACCCAAATTAAAGTATGCTTCAGCTTTATTTAAATAAACCTCAGCCGCACGAAATATTTTATAGTCAACTTCTCCGTTTGTTTGTCCAGGTCTTCCAAAAAGCTTTTTTATACCATTGTAAGCGTTGCCTCCACTTAATCCCTCAAATGTGTAAGCATCTTTTCTAATATCATCATCACTGAATAACGAAAATAATTGAAAAGAAGTTACATACTCGGGAATTAAAGAAGTCATACTACCTTGACTCCAAGTAACTCCAATACTATTTCCTAATATCGGATCTACATTTGGAATATAAAAAATTAATCCATCGCGATTGGTATCTTCCCATACTCCAACTACATTGTCTCTTGCGGCTATTTGATAATCAACTTGGTTTGCTGCATCAATTGAGTTTTGCCATTCCCCCATGTAGAGATATACTCTAGATAATAACACATTAACTGCATCAACATTCATTCTTCCGACTGGATTTACGGGATTTATTTTTGTTTTCGCGTCTTGGAGATCCTCCAGTATTTTTGTGTAAGATTCTGCAACTGATAATCTAGCAGGTTCAATATTAGGATCTGGCTCTTGAACATATGCAACACCCAAACTAGTATTTGCATCTCCAGATTGGGTTGGTATTTTTCCAAAAAATGTAACGAGATTAAAATGAGCTAATGCTCTTAATGCTTTTGCTTCTGCAATAATATTATTTTTACTCTCACCTTCAAAATTCTGTACGTAAAATAGAATTTGGTTTGCTCTAAAAATTAGAGCGTAAGCATCTGAATAAGTACCTCCTAAAGTTGAATTAGAGTTGTATTCGTAATCATGCAAAGTTCTTTTTGAGAAACGACCTCTTTGTGACAATGTTACATTATCAGCCAAAACATCAGGGGCACTTAATAAGGACCCAGCATCACTACTACCGTATAAGCCACCTCTTGTTAGCGCAGAATAAACTCCACGTAAACCATTTTCAAAATCTTGAGCAGTGACATAGGCATTTTCAGTTGCAAACTCATCATAAGGCAACTGATTTAGTTCATCATCACAGGATAGAAATAATCCTGCAAAAATTATCATTGGTATAAATATTTTATATATTTTTTTCATTTTTAAAATTTATATGATTAGAAACTTAAATCAATTCCAAAATTGATTGATTTTGTATTTGGATAACTATATAGTGTAGCTTCTCCAGGAGCAACAGTATTGGCAAAATTAATTGTTTCACCAGAAGATATACCTACCTCAGGGTCGCCGTAAAACTCAGTAAAAGTTAATAAGTTTTGACCTTGCACATACAGTCTTAAGGAATTAAATGGAATTTTATCAAGTAATTCACTCGGGAATGTATACGAAAAAGTTATGTTCCTCATACGTATGTAATCTCCTTTTTCAAGAAATCTATCAGAGTTTACTGAATTCGCTTCATTTTGATAAATTGGGCTTGGTTGTACATTGGTATCGCCTGGTTGCTGCCAATAGTTAAAGGCACTTAGAGCTTGGTTGTCATCAATATTTATACCATCTGAATTCAGATTAGAACGAACAAAGTTATTGATCCAATTTCCAGATTTAAATACAAAATCAGCTCTTAAGCCCCAACCCTTGTAATTTAAATCTGTAAAAAAACCACCTTCTTGATCTGCTATAGTTGACTTTCCTTGAAGCACTCTATTTTCGCCTTCTGGAAGATCACCGGCTCTGTATACTTCACCGTCAGCTCCGAAATATAATGGCGCTCCGTTATTAGGATCAACCCCTGCGTATCTAACTAAATAATGTTCATTTATCATAGCTCCTTCTCTAAACAGAATATTGTATGCATTATCCGGAATTACATCCTCTCCATCTGGTAACTCTACAATCTCATGATCTAAAAAGAAAATATTTCCACCTAAAGTCCATTTCCAATCATTGTTTCTTATAATATCTCCTTGTAATGATAATTCAAAACCTTTATTTTGAATTTCACCCAAGTTTCCAAAAATTGACCCAACTCCAGCCTCGTCAGAGGTAGGTATAGCAAATAATAAATCAGTTGTATTTCTCACAAAATAGTCAGCGACACCTCTTATTCTTCTATTTAATAAATTAAATTCTATCCCAATATTCGTTGTAGCGGTTGTTTCCCATTTTAATTCTGGATTTCCAATATTAGATGGTATCGTAGCTGAACCTCCTGGATAAGAACCAAAAGAAACGTTGTCTTGAGCAGCGTAACGAGAAATTCCGTTTCTATTACCTACCGTTCCATAAGATGCTCTTAATTTTAAATCGTTAATTTCATCAACATTGAAAAAATCCTCCTTTGCTATATTCCAACCTAAGGATCCACTGTAAAATAATCCCCATCGTGTATCTTTACCAAAATTTGAAGATCCATCATACCTTACAGAGGCCGATGCTAAGTACTTTTGTTCAAAATCATAATCAGCAAACATTCCATAAGAAACTAATGTTAGGATATTTTTTGTAGTACTGGCTGATGTTACTTGTGCAGCGTTAATTTGTGTTGTTAATAATTCTGAAGGAAAACCAATACTTCTTAAATTATAGCCATTATTTTCGTTGTAGTTGTACTCAAACAAGCCCATTACATTTAGATTGTGGCTATCACTTAAATAGCTATAATTTAAACGATTACTCATGGTCATATCGAAATAATAATTTCCGGTATCTAATTTATTACCAGGATTGTCAGGGTCTCCTATAATACTATCTAGTATCCCTCCAGGTTTTGAGTAACTTTCTGTTCTTCGGTTTAAACTGTTGATTGAGGTATTAAAACCATAACTAAAATTATCAGAAAACATTATTTCTGCATCAACACTCGATAAAAAGTTATTTTTAATCTCAAATGAAGGTTCTGACAACAGTGCTCCTCTAACATTAAATGTAGTGTGTGTTGGGGTGTAAATAGGGTTTCCGTTTTCATCTAAAATAGGACTACCATTTTCATCTAACTCAAACTCTGTTTCGTATGCATTATAATCATACATTGCTCTAAATGGATTTTGAACATTGTTTCTATCTCGAGGTTCATCACTTGTTGATCTTGAATAACCAACGTTAACTCCAATTTTTAACCAATCCTTCGCATCAAAATTTAAATTTAGTCGGGTATTTATTCTCTCGAAGCCATCTAACTGATCAATAATTCCTCCATTCTTATCGTACCCAACAGAAAAATAATAATCCATATTTTCCATTCCGCCAGACATGGAAACATTATTACTTTGAATGTAACCATCTTTTAACATCAGATCTTGCCAATCTGTTTGATAGTCTAATAAAAATTGTCTTTCTGGACTTCCTGGAAGTGTAGTTACTCCTGGTGAGTTACTGGCTGCTGAAATCCCTAATGAATAAAGTTCTGCTTCATATTGCATTTTTTGAGAGGCATCCATCACATCAAAATTTGGTTGTATTCTTTCTGAATAACCAAACCTTGAACTAAAACGAATTTCTGCATCTTTATTTCTATTACCACTTTTTGTTGTTATAACCACAACTCCATTTGCCCCTCTAGAACCATATCTTGCTGTTGTAGCTGCATCTTTTAAAATAGATAGATTTTCAATGTCTTGATTTGAGATAGTACCTAAATCTTGTTCTCTAACAACAGAGCCATCTACAATATAAAGTGGTGATGATGCACCAGCACTTAACGAACCAACTCCTCGAATTCTTACAAAAGCTCCTTCTCCTGGTTTTCCGTTAGCAGCGGTAACCTGAACTCCGGCAGCTTTTCCCTGTATCAAATTATCGATACTCGTAGAAGGTGTTAACTCCGCTATTTCAGAGGCAGAAATAGAGACTACTGCTGATGTTTGTACAGTTTTATTTCTTCTCGAATAACCTGTTACCACAACTTCTTGAAGTTCAGAGGCGTCTTCCTGAAGTTGAACATCATAACTGTTATTCGAATCTGAAATTTCTCGCTCAACTGAAACGTAGCCAATAAAACTAAAAACAATTGTTTTTTCGACATCAACATTGAGCGTAAAATAACCATCGAAATCTGTCTGAACACCGTTATTGGTGCCTTTCTCGATAACATTTACTCCGATTAAGGGTTCTCCAGAGGTGTCGGTAACTAGTCCAGAAATTGAATTTTCTTGAGCTAATACAGTGGTTATGCTAAAGAACATAAACACCAACCACTTAAAATAGTTTTTTTTCATATTTTTTAATTTAAGTTAGTAAAAAGTTTGTCAAATGAGTTTGAAAAATAAATTAATTAGTTGAAATATTTTTTATTTATAAAAATTAAATATACAACTTTTTTGAAATGACATAAAAAATGAGAAAGCTTTTTATTTTAATTTGTAAAATCAGTTCCATATTTATCCATAAGGTAAATAATTCCTGTCATCGCTGCCGCTCCCATTTCCAATTCTCTTTTATTTACCTTATCAAAGGTATCGTTCGCTGCATGATGATAATCAAAATACCTTTGAGAATCTGGGCTTAATCCAGCTAAAACTTTAATTATACCTTGGTTTTTCAGAGGACCAATATCTGCTCCACTCCCTCCTTTTACAAATCTGTTTGCTAAATAAGGTTCAAACAAAGTCTCCCAACTCTTAATTTGATCAAAATTACTATCACTAGTATCAAAAGAAAATCCTCTTGGGGTAAATCCTCCTGCATCACTTTCTAGAGCAAAAACATGCTGCTCTCCTTTCTTTTTAGCCTCCGTTGCATATTTATTTCCACCTCTCAAACCATTTTCTTCATTCATAAACATAACGGCTCTGATTGTATGTTTAGGTTGGTAGCCTATCATTTTTAGAAGTCTTAAGACTTCTAATGATTGAACACATCCAGCTCCATCATCGTGAGAACCGTCACCCAAATCCCAAGAATCTAAATGCCCTCCAACAACAATATATTTATTAGGGTATTCACTACCTGTAATTTCTCCAATCACGTTATAAGATTGAACATCTGGATGTGATTTACAATTTTGGTTAAAGTAAAAAAGCAAGTTAGGTTGTAACTTTAATGTAGCACTCAAATAATTTGCACCGTTAGTACTAATGGCACATGCAGGAATTTTTAGATGTTCAGGAGTATCTCCGTAGCTCATTGCTCCTGTGTGTGGGAAATCATCTTGACTCAAGCTCATAGATCGAACCACAACTCCTGCTGCTCCAAATTTTGTAGCCTCAGAGGCACCTGAGTAACGTTGCCCAACAGCACCTCCGTAGGCGTGCATCGTTTGAATTAAATTATCCTGCATTGGTCGATTATAGAAAACAATATTTCCTTCTATTTTTTCCCTACCCAATTCTTTCAACTCATCAAAACTTTTCACTTCTACTACCTTTGTCTTTAATCCTCCGTATGGAGTTGGAACAGATCCTCCAAGAGCGCAAATATTAGCTATTGATGTAACACCTGGAGAAGTTTCTATATATGAATACTCCTTGGCTCCACGAGTCCATTTTGGAACCATAACTGGTTGAAGCCAAACTTTATCCAAACCTAATTCTTGCATTTGTTCTTTGGTGTAATCGACAGCTAGTTCTGCTCCCAGCGAACCAGAAAGCCTACTTCCAATATTATTAGACAAATAATCTAACCATTGATAGCTTTGTCCCTCGTTTAATGAAGCATTAAAAACTTGCTTAATCACTGTAGAATCTTGCTGATTTATTTTTTGAGAAAAACCAGAATAATAAATTAAAGTTAGAAATATGAAAAAAATAATTTCTTTAATAGAATGTTTGTTCATTTTGATGTTATTTAAAAGAATACTAATCGACTTATTTACTTGCAAATAATTTCACGTCGTTTTCAGAAACCTGTTCACCACTCAAAATAATTAATCTTTCAATTACATTCCTTAATTCTCTTATGTTTCCCGTCCAATCGTATTTTTGTAACATAGTAATTGCATTTTTTGAAAATTCCTTACTAACGGTACCTTGTTCCTCGGAAATTTTTTTGCTAAAATGCTGAATTAACAGAGGAATATCTTGCCGTCTTTCATTTAATAATGGCACTTTTATTAAGATTACAGCCAAACGGTGATACAAATCTTCTCTAAAATTTCCTGCGGAAATTTCTTTTTGGAGATCTTTATTGGTTGCTGCTATTACTCTTACATTTACTTTTATATTTTGATCACTTCCAACTCTACTAATTTCACTTTCTTGAAGCGCTCTTAAGACTTTAGCCTGAGCAGATAAACTCATATCTCCAATTTCATCAAGAAATAATGTTCCATTATTAGCCGTTTCAAACTTTCCAGCTCGATCTTTTGAGGCGCCAGTAAAACTTCCTTTTTTGTGACCAAATAATTCACTTTCTATAAGCTCACTTGGTATGGCTGCGCAATTTACTTCAATTAAAGGACCTTTATTTCTCAAACTTTTTTCATGCAACCAATGCGCAACTAGCTCTTTACCAGATCCATTGGCGCCCGTAATTAAAACTCTTGCATCACTAGGTGCAACTTTTTCAATCATTTCTTTAATGTGAGTGATAGAAGGAGATTTTCCTATCATTTCATATTTTTTTTGAACTTTTTTCTTGAGACGTTTATTTTCCACAAATAGTTGCTTGCTATCTAATGCAATACGAACTGTATTCAATAATCGATTTAAATCAGGTGGTTTAGAAATATAATCAAAGGCTCCTAATCGCATAGAATGAACTGCTGTATCTAAATCGCCGTGTCCAGAGATCATAATTACGGGAATTTCAGGTTTTATTTTTTTTATTTGAGTAAGAACTTCTATACCATCCATTTTAGGCATTTTAATATCGCACAAAATAAGATCAAAATTTTCATTTTCTACGAGATTAATTCCTTGGACACCGTCCTCGGTTTCGGAAACCTTATAATTTGAGTTTTCCTCAGAAAGTATCCTTAAAAGGACCCTCCTAATGGCAGCTTCGTCCTCAATGATTAAAATTTTTGACATAAAATATAACGAAATTTAGAATTTTATAAATGTAACAAATAATATAATAATAGCAGAATTTATATTCACAAAGGAGCATCTAAAAAAACAAAACCCACCCTTTAATTTAATAAAGGATGGGAAAAAATTGCTATGAAAAAGAAAATTTACACTACCGAAGTAGTGAAAATCAAATATAGTGAATTTTTTCTAAATCTTATGGTCACGTAAACATATCTTTAACTTTTTCAAAAAAAGATTTTTCCCCTTTCTCTGGATTAGGCTGAAAGTTATCGTCATCACACATTTTTTTTAAAGAATTCCTTTTGTTCCTTATTTAATGTTTTTGGAGTCCATACATTTATATGAACAAGTAAATCACCAGAGCCATAGTTATTAATACTTGGGATTCCTTTATTTCGAAGTCGAAGAATTTTACCACTTTGGACACCTTGCTCTATCTTAATTCTTACCTTTCCATTAACCGTGTCAATTTCTTTTGAAGTTCCTAAAACAGCGTCTGAAAAACTAATATATAAATCGTGGTGTAAATTATCACCCTCCCGCTGCAAAGTTGCATGAGGAAGTTCCTCTATAGCTACCAATAAATCACCTGATATACTATTTCCGGGTGCTTCATTCCCTTTCCCAGACACCTTAAGCTGCATACCTTCTAGAACTCCAGCTGGTATTTTTATTGAAACTGTTTCTTCGGTTTGTAACATTCCATGCACATCTGCATTGGATGGTTTTTTATCAATAGTCTGTCCCGACCCGCTACAAGAGTTACAGGGTGCAGAAGTTTGCATTCTACCTAATATAGTATTTTGGATTCGAGTTACTTGACCACTACCATTACAAGTTCCACAAGTTTTATAGGTGGTACCTTTTGCAACTTTTTTTCGTTTTACTTTAATTTTTTTCTCAACGCCATTGGCTATTTCTTCTAGAGTTAATTTTACTCTTATTCTCAAGTTACTGCCCTTTGTCTGTGCTCTTCGGCCGCCACCAAAGCCACCAAAGCCACCTCCTCCGAAAATATCACCAAATTGGCTGAATATATCATCCATATTCATACCACCGCCGCCAAATCCGCCAAAACCACTACCACCACCACCTTCAAAAGCTTGATGCCCAAAGCGGTCGTATTTAGCTTTTTTATCAGCATTACTTAATACCTCATAGGCTTCAGCAGCTTGTTTAAATTTTTCTTCTGCTTTTGAATCACCGGGATTTTTATCCGGATGAAATTCAATTGCTTTTTTTCGATATGCTTTTTTTATTTCAGAGGCTGAAGCTCCTTTTGAAACTCCTAATATGTTGTAAAAATCTTCTTTCAATTTGACTTCGCTATTTGAATATTTATATTTTTTTATTGACCAATAACTACCTTAGGGAATCGTATAGTTTTATCACCTAATAAATAACCTTTTTCAATGACATCTATTACTTTCCCTTTGAGATCATCGGTTGGAGCAGGTATTTGGGTAATTGCTTCGTGGATATCGGCATTAAAAACATCCCCTTTTTCGGCACCTACAGATTTTAAGCCTTTTGATTTAAGTGTCTCATGCAGTTTATTATTAATCAAAATTATCCCTTTAAGATGTCCCGAGTCATCAGACTTTTCAATTTCCTGCAAAGCTCTGTCAAAATCGTCGAGTACAGGTAGTAATGCACTCATTACTCCTTCACTTGCTGTTGAAAATAATTCAATTCGTTCTTTACTGGTTCGTTTTCTAAAGTTCTCAAATTCTGCAAAGAGTCGTAAATTTTTATCTTTTTCTTTCTCTAAATCAGATTTTAATAACTCTAACGGATTTTTTTCATTCAAATTTTCTTCATTAGCTAACTCTTTTTCAACAGTCAGTATTTCATCTTCAACAGGGTCTTTCTCTTTTTTATTCTTTTTGCTCATCAATGAGTTATTTAATTTATTTAGAATCTAATCAACAAAAGTACTGCCATTTGTATACAAATGTCATAATGTCATTAATTTTTTTTATTAATATTTTAGTCATAATAAAAATAGTTAAACTTTAATTGCTCTCAGCATTTCTCTTTTTCCTGGGGGGCCGGGAAGTCTTTCTACCAAAAACCCTGAAGATTGCATTGCCCTTCTAACACTTCCCTTAGCAGAATAAGTTACAAGAACTCCTCCTACAATAAGAGCATCATACATTTTCGAAAAAATATGCTCTGTCCATAAATCTGGTTGAACCCTCGCTCCAAAGGCATCAAAATAAATGATATGATATCTATTTTTGTCCTCAATTTCAGAAAACAATTGTTTTCGTTTTTCAAGGGAGAAAAATTGGTCGAAAACTATTTTTTTTTCCCATTGACTTTGATGTAAACTTTCATAATCTTTTTTTGAGCAATTTAGCTTAACTGAATAGTTTAATTTTTTAATTTCAAGCATTTCGACTGGATAAGCCTCCACACCAGTGTATTGTATAGATTGTTGAAGTCTATTAGATTCTAATAAAGTAATTATTGCATTTAAACCTGTTCCAAATCCAATTTCTAAGATATTTAGGTGTGAAGTCTTATTATTTTGGAGGTAATAATAGAGACCCATTTCAACAAATACATGTTTCGATTCTTGTATTGCTCCGTGTTTAGAATGATATTGCTCATTCCATTCTGGAATATGAATGGTTGTAGAACCATCATTTGTAATGATTATTTCTCGTTTCAAAATATTAATCAATCAATACTTTTTAATTATCGGAATCGGTCCAGCACATTCCGTCGTGTGGCATGATATGCAAGAAAAAAGTATTGTAGCAATAATTTTCATCCTTACTCGATTAATAAAACTCCGTCAGCCTCTAGTGACAATGTTTTTTTAACCTCAATGATTTTTGCTATTTCATCCTCACTTTTTCCTGCATCTTCTGCATAATGGCGTTGTTCATCTATTGAAACTTCGGATATAAAAGCCTTACCATTTACAATTACTTCTTTGTC
>JACKZZ010006912.1_pt1 | contig 54991 bp, 46 predicted proteins | sample 8027871 | NCBI WGS metagenome assembly JACKZZ01 (sample SAMN15724774, study PRJNA655200) | protist metagenome | isolation source: fluorescence activated cell sorting (FACS) single amplified genomes of... | place: USA: West Boothbay Harbor, Gulf of Maine | collected 2000-07-19
AGGTCCCAAACGTTTCAAGGCGGGCGCCCGGGTATGGGTACGACATGATTTGGACTTGGTAAACAAAAGGGGACTCCGGTTGAGCTGCTCGCATTTTGTACCAGAGAAGCTGAGCACCACTAACCCCGCAGTGAAGTGGCCATGCGTCATCTATTTACACGGAAATTCCTCATCGAGAGTAGAAGCGATGACAGCGTTGGAGGTATTATTATTATTATTATTATTATTATTATACTATTATTAAATAATAGAAATTTCTGACCATGGATTCATATTAGTAATATATTAAATTATAAATTTATTAAATTTAATACCGAAAGTAGGTTGTCCTCCCACTGCCATGCACTCTGTTTTGCTTCGACTTCTCTGGTTCGGGGCTGTCTGAAGGGGACTACGTTTCATTGGGGTATTATGAGAAGGATGACCTGGCTTGTGTTATCGATTATCTACGTAAATGCGGCTTCATCGGACCCATTGGTCTATGGGGTCGGTCTATGGGGGCCGTCACCAGTTTGCTGCATGCAGATCGAGACCCCACGCTCGCTTGTCTGGTACTGGACTCCCCTTTTACCAACCTCCGAAAATTAGCAATGGAGTTGGTAGAGAGTGGGCACTATTTGAGGCTAGGCGGCATGCTCACGACATGGGTGGTTGACGCCTGCATGCATTTTATTAAAGGTATATTATTATTTTACAACAAAGTTCTATTAACTAAGGGCAATAAAACGTTAAGACGGGGAGGAGTAGAAGACATCTTATAAACTATTTTTTAGGTTCGGTTGAAGAGCGAGCCAATTTTGACATTGACGACCTGGTGCCAATAGATCACGTGAACAAAACCTTCGTGCCTGCTTACTTCATAGCCGGATCTGACGACACTTTCATACTTCCCCACCACGCAGAAGAATTATGGAAAGCGTACGCCGGCGTGGATAAGATTTACGAGGTGATCGCGGACGCAGATCACAACTCTCAGCGACCACGGACCTTCCTTAAGAAGGTGGCAGATTTCCTTCGAGCCGCACTGCAGTGCGAAACCCTGATGATAGCGGCGAACGAGACAGCGCCTCTGAGACCCTCTGGACAACCCTCTGGAATTCGTCCACAAGAAGGTCCCCCCGGCAGCACTCTGGATAAATTGGACGCTGAAGCTCGAACAGCGGTCGCTGCCAACGTTTAAAAAATTTTCTCTAAGACTATTTAAATTACTTAATAATTAATATTCTCTAGTAATAATACTATCTTTTATAAAGACTCTAATAATAATATTTGAAATACAGTTTAAAAAAATGTGAAGGTAATGCCCCCGAATTTTGTGACGGTGCAAAGTAGGTCGAGGCCAGGTACCACTGTGTACGAAGACATCACGACTCGCAGACGATACGGCAGTCTGGCTCAATCTTGGCGCGCCTATCGCCAGCGCCAAGCACCCCATTCGGGAACTACTACTAGTACTAGTACTACTCCTAATTTAAATAATAATAATAATATTATTAGTGAGTCAGTCAATAATAATACAGTTGACTCGAAAAAGCCAGATTCTTCTTCGTTGGAGGATCTAGTCGCTCCCTCTACCACCCCCGTGCCAGTCGAGTTTCCATTTATGGCTGAAGAGAACAGGGTAAAATATTATAATAACTGTTTATATAAATTTGCTGCTGCAGATCTGAGTCATCCATGTGATCTTCTGCATTTAATGTCTAATAATAATTTTAATAGACCCTGTGCTAGTACTAGATTAAAGTTTGACAATTTGTCGTCTCGTCTAGTAACAACGAAGCCCCGGCGTACGAGGTTGAACCAAGTTTTTGAGAGCATTGAAGAGACGACACCTCGTTTGTTGGAGGAATCTAATAGATCTGAAACTCCCAAGTCAGACATCACGTCGTTGAATAATATTAATTTACACTTTAATAATAGTACAGATCAACTAGTACAGGATACTACAGTATGGATTGTTGGGGATTCTGCTGTGATTGAGTGCCCAACATTTGCTACTACTACCACGCCAAAATTCTTCTAATAATATTATAGATGAGTTATGAAATTTATTAATAATATAATTTAGTCCAATTTGTTGTTACCGTTACGGACTAGAAACATTTAAAGTACTAATAATCATTTAATTTTTTAATAAACGCCAGATACGTGATAAAATTTAATAATAAAAGCTACGGTCACTTAAAGGCTATTGGGAGATCCTATCAGGAGACTCGAATCATAAGGTATCCTCGGTAATGAACGAGTCTCCTGAGAAACGAGACTCTCAACGCAAGTCATTTTATGCTGCACCAAAGCGCAAAACATCAGAGTACTAAAGCAGTGTATTTACTTTTACTAATTTGAGTCCAGCCTTCCTGCGAAGGAGACATTTTGACTTTGTTTGTTCATTAAAATATTATTTAATATTGACTGGCTTGAAGATCTTTCAGCCTTTAAATTGTAATACATTGAAGCTTAATTTAAACTACTTAGCTAGAATTAATTTTATTAATATTGCAACTGAGGAATGAAAATAATTTCCTTATTACAACATTAATAAAATCAGACATTGATTGGATAATTAATATTAGTATTTAATTTTATACTTAATTCGGGAGTCTGAGATGAAAGGATCTAATTTGCAATTAAAAGCATTTGTCTACTGCATTAAGTCTGTGTGGATCTGCTATAAGAGTAGCTGTACGCAGTAAAACTGATTAGATAATATCCGGTCCCTCTTCATCACATATTATTACCTTTTCATAAAAAGAACCTCTTCATCTGGATCGTCTCTCTTAAACATTGAATCCTTTGTGCAGCAACAAGTACCATCTTTTTTGCGTACTACTATTGCCCTCTTAATATTAATAGTTAGTAGTAATACTTTAGTCTACTAGTAAGGCTCGATAGTGCGAAGTTTGAATTATTAATAACACACAATTAATAGTAAGTTAGTCTTAGCTATTAAGAATTTTTTTGAAACCGAAGTAGTCCAGTCCATCAGTTCCACTACTACAGGTTCCCAATTTCACAGTAGTGGAACTGATGGACTTGGGTTTCACAAAAGAAGAAGCCGAGTATGGCTATAATAAGTGCTTGACCATCGAGGCTGCTGTTGAAATTATTGTGAAAAAACAAGCCGAGGATGATGCAGATGGGGAGAGTATTTAGCATATAGTATAGTAGTAGTAGTACTAGTTTAGTTAGTAGTTAATACCGCTTAATTTAAGTTAACGTACAGATTCTATTAATGAATCTTCTGAAAATTTTAAAAAATTACTTTTTCTGTTATTAAATAATATTCTGAGAATTATTCGTAATTTTTTTTTTCAGCACTGACACACTGATGTAGTAGTAGTACCCACTCGCGCGCGCATCCATTTAATAACTGTACCAGATTCATTTTTTTTTCAATTTTCAATTGACAAGTTAACGCTTTGATTATTTTGGTATTACTGATTATATCCCCTTAGCAGCGCGCGTTCTTGTTCTCCCCATTCCGAAGTTACTGTTCAAGTAGAAAACGCTGTGATGGTTATGAGTTTTTTTTTCAAAAATCGAGAGGAATCACAATCGCCAGTTAAAAACAAGAAAAAGAAAGAAAAAAAAACTGTCCGTGTGTTCGAGGTGTGACCGTGACCCACTAATTGCGAATTGGAATGTGTTTCAGCTTAATATCTATACCCAAAATTAATGTTCTTGACTCTGGATATTTGTCCCCGAATTTTCCTCTCCCGATTTGATATAATTCTCAATTTAATAAAATTACTCGCTACAGGTTAATTACGTTTTGAAGTGGATTTGATAGCTCTAAACTTGCAAATGTATTATTAGCTCACAAACGGCTATTATTCAATTTTTTTAAATTGTAATATAACTAATAGATTATATACCGCCGAACTCTCTCTGAAGCTTAAGTATTATTCTTTAATATGAAGGAACGTGTCGTGACTCCTAAGCCAATTTTTGATGAGGAACTCCTCTATGAGTTTCTCTCTCGCGTCGGCGCTAAGTCCATGCACGCTAATGTGATTTGGAAGCAGTTGCTAGATCATGCTGGAGATTTTGCGAGTTTGAAAGGCCTGCCCAACTTTCCTGAGCGCATACTGCCCCAACTGGAACACGAATTCACCTACTGCTCCTCTAAGGTTAAGTGTCTCCAGCAGAGTCGTCTAGACGGCACGATCAAGCTGTTGATCGAACTCTTTGACGGAAAGGAGATCGAATCAGTTGTGATAAACCATACGGGGGAGGATATGAATAATACAGTAGAGCAGCAGGGGCCTCGAGTCGATTTGCGAAAAACCCTGTGCGTGAGCTCACAAGTGGGCTGTAAACTCGGGTGCACCTTTTGCGCCACCGGCACAATGAAATTGGAGGCGAATTTGTCTAGGGGAGAGATCATGGAGCAGCTCTTACTGGCAGATGACGTGCTTAACTGCATGAGGGATATAGACGCTGAGGAAACAAGTCCATCCTGCTCCACTACCGATGGTGATGAGCCTGAGGCGTCCTCAAATCCGGATGAAATTGTTCTCCGCCGACTCCATAATAATAAGAAGTCTAGTACTGGCAATAAAAAATTCTCTCATTATTGCGGTCGTTACATCTCCAATGTCGTTTTCATGGGGATGGGAGAGCCTCTGGAGAATTATGACAATGTCGTCGCGGCGTTGAAAGGTCTCACTAGCCAGCAGCGCTTCGGGCTGGCACAAAGGAACTGTACCGTGTCCACGGTCGGCATTGTGCCGAAAATGAAGCAGATCTTCGAAGACTTACCCAATATCAAATTGGCCCTCTCGCTGCACGCGCCGAATCAGGAACTGAGAAAGGTTATTGTTCCGGTGGCCCGCAAGTATCCCCTCCCGGAATTGATGGAGGCTCTGGACGATTACAGCAAACGACACGCGACGGATGGCAAAAGAAAAGGCATGGTAATGGTTAGCTACATTATGATAGACGGGGTAAATGATTCGCCTAAACACGCTAAAGAGCTCGTGGAGCTTCTAAAAAATCGACAGGTGCTGGTTAACCTAATCCCTTTTAACTCATTCGATCCCTATGCTAACAACGTGTCGTCATCTGATGTAAAGCCGAGACAACACCCAGCAGAGTTCTATCGTCCCTCCGAAGCAGAGGCAATTCAGTCGTTTCTAGACACTTTAACAACGAACGGGATTCGCGCCTATGAGCGGCGTCCACATGGTCGTGACATAGCCGCCGCTTGTGGTCAGCTGGCCAAAATAAAGAAGGCGAATGATGAATCTGTATTCGAAGATTTGGAGGATCTGTTGGGCGGTACTAGTATGATGGGGCCGCCGTCGAAGACCGGTAATGGAGGAAAGTTAATGATCACAAACGGCGGGACGGCCGACAAGCTAGTGAGACACATAAACCGAGTGGTCCCTCTCTCGCGGGAAGTCGTGCGAAAGAATGAAGAGGTGAGAAGGAGGAGGCGACGCATAAAATGGACTCTAACGGCAGGAGTCTGCGCCTCGTTCTTTGGAATGATTGCAATAGGATATATGATGAAGTCCAAAAGACCAGGAAATTAGTGTGAGAACATAATTTTTTAACAAATTTCCATCGAGTCTATATTTAATAATTTTTTAGACTATACTAATAAATTAGTAATAGTATATCTTATTTAAATAATGTCATTAAATCTCAAGAGCAATAATTTTACTATTTGTGATGTGATATTAGTAATACTGAAATTCTTCTTGCAAATTTATCACTATTTAGTTGTAGGTACATGATCTACGCTATAGGGTTCTGTGTAGCTTTAAAATCAGTGTTTGTCATCATCGATGTACAGTGCTATCATGCGATAAAAAAAGTTCAGTGTTCTGCGAAAATATAGCATTATGATTGTAGATAGATTACAGAGATAACATTGGAGCCGGAGTACGTTTTAAGCTGAGAGTGAGAACTTAGAAATAGAGTTTTAGCAGAGAGGCACCTTTAAAACAACCTCAATTTAATCCTTAATATTGCCCAATCACTAGCAGGGCCACAAAACTCGGGAATACGTAATTTCTGCCGGGTGGCCTATATTTAATTATTTTCTTTATTATTACTGAGGATAAAAGTATCTTCTTGTACAAATTGAAAACTAATTTATATTATTATTATATTTCTTTAAAATTAATAAATAATGTCTGCCTCGCTTCAGAAAGTAGTGCGATCGCGTCCCGGAACTGCGACGACGCGTCGTAAACCTCAGGCTGTTGTCGGTGAGCAGCACCAACGGCTGGCACGCTGCGCTCCGCGACCACAATCCGCTGCCGCAGGAAACACAAGTTGCAGGAGCGAGGCTTTGAACAACACTGAGAATATTAATGAGCAGCGGCCTCAATCGGCGGCCGATCTCCAGCGACGAGTGAACCAATTGGAAGCGATGCTAGATCTTCAGCGAGACGAGTACCACGCGCGAGTAGACCGGTGGGATCAGATTATATCGCAGAACACCAAAATTCAGTCAAATCTGGCGCAGCTCCAGTCTTTGGAGGATTACGTGGCGGCGGAAGAGCAGAAGGAGAAGAATTGTAATAATGTTCTCAAGGATGAAGAAGGGCCGATTCTGTTTCAAGGAGCCGAACGCCCCGCCAGTGCGATCTACCATCGACCACCTAACAATTGGTTAACAACAAATGGACAAACCGGGACCCAACAACAATTCTCAAAGCAGAAGCCGAAATCTGCTGCTTGTTTGGCAAACAACAAGTCTAGTAATAATAAAAGGTCCTTCTCGGGACGAAAAATGAAAAGAGGGCCGCTCATTTCCTTGAGCACCAATGGACAACAGAGTTTCCTATCCAAAGACGGTCTAAACCATCCGATCGTAATGGCTCAGCAGCAGCAACAGCAGGCTTTATTAAGTCCTATAATCAGCTCAGCAGATGTTCACATGCAATTCTCTGAGAAAGAAAATGTGCTTCCTGGCGGCGAGCTGGTCACGCCGTCGAAACCTTCGAAAATATCAAAGAAAAAGAGAGGATCAATGCCGTCGTCTGACGAAAGTAGTAGTGCAACAAAAAAGATTACTAATACTATTAATAATATAGAAACTTCTAATGATAATAATATAAATTTTAATAATATAAACTCTGAAAAAAAAACGAAAATAGACAGTCTTGCAGACGCCGAACTCTCTTCGGCGCAAGAAATAATGGTCGAAGGCACTCATGCGTCGCCGAACCATTCCGATGCAAAGCTCGGAAGGAAAAGTACGGAAAGGAAAGAAGGTATTTATTATTATTATGATATTTGTCTGAGGTGGTGCTATGTAATATGTGGTAATATTATTATTATTATTATTATTGTAATTAGCACCGCTTCCAGAATCTACTAATTTGGTAGTTTATTATTAAAACTAGTATAATTATTATTAGAGCCGACTGAGATGATGATACCACAATTCTAGGTACAACACCTTCCCGTAGTCCCCCAGCCGAAATAATATTGAGCCCGGAGGACCAAGGTGGTGGCACTCATCATCAGACTGGTGCTCCCGCAACGATAGTGAACATCAATCATAATTTGGGATCATCTTCTCACAGAAAAGGCTCGAACTCGCCTTTGGCCTCGGGCCATCGCGGTCCTTCCACGCGTGGCACGGCCGAAAAGTCATCTCCTCCTCCTCCAAATAATCCAGGACGTCCTAGCTCGGCGGTGCCCAATTACAAAAACAAATGGTTTCCCGGCTGCGGACGTCCTCGCACAGCGCCCAGCAACGGAGCCCGGCTCGCGCGACAAGATGAAAGCTTCAACGCTCTCGCGAACCTCCAGGGCATGTTTAAGAAGGTGTTCGAAGAGAATCAGGTTTTTAATCTACTTTAGTACACACATATATAATAATATGATATTATTACATTTTCTGTTCAGTTGTGCGTGTGGGTGTGTGTGTGTGTGGACCTGGATATAACTCTATTTAACTAGTTTAATAAGTAATTCAGATTCTGACATCGTAAAACTTTAAATAGTAGTAACTAGTAATTTAAATTTTATTTATTTATTTAAATTCCGATAGACTGAGTCACTCTTAATATTCTTATTACTGCAGGTCCTGATTGCGGAGAAACAAGAGGCTCAGGATACGTTGCGCGAGTTCCTGGCCTCGACCGAGGGTAACATGGGCCGGCAAATCAATGAGCAGCGCGAGCAGATCAAGAAAATGCGGTCGAAGTGTCAGTTTTTTGAAGATGAAAGCGTTCGAATGTCGCAAAAGGTGAGGCGGTACCGGTCGAAGGCTATCGAGGAGGAGATGTTTCGAAAGCAGGCCTTCCTGGACATTGAGTGTCTGCGGGAGGTGACCGTGGAACTGCAGAAAATAAATCTGGAGTTAACGGAGAGCCCCCAGATCAAGATAATTGAGCAGAAACTCTACAAATTTCAGCGGGGGCTGGCCTCGACTTCGAAGGTCTTGGCGGAACAGAACGGACGGCACAGTACCGAGTTGGCGGAGGTGTGGGAGCGGGTAGACCAAGTCTATTCACGGGTGGAGGAGCTGCATGAGATGACGGGGAAGCTGAAGGAGGAGCGTGCGGAGGCCGGAAAGCTGCTGAAAGTGGGTAAGCAGCGCATCAAGGAGTGCAAGGACACGTTGAAAATGCTGCAGGAGCAGTTTGCGAAGCTGAAGGCGCGCAGTCAGGATACCACGAAAAACTACCAAGTGCTCTTGAGAAGGCAGGACGAGGAGTCTGCGAAGATGAGCAGCATGAAGGTGAAGTACAAGGAGATTTTGGAAGAAGTGGTGAGTAACAACAAATGGTACAAGCGGCAAAACGAAGAGCTCTCGAAAGAAAACGAGGTTTTGAAGAAGGAGAACGATGAACTGGTAGAAAGTCTGATGGCCTATCTAATGCTCAACCAGCAATCGGGCAACATAAAGGGGTCAAAAGCGGGGAAAGCCCTGAAACCGCTAGCTAAAATGGCCGAAAATAAGCGGGTGCCGGAGCCAGTGCACAAACGTCAGGAGGATGAGGAGGACGAAGACGACCATCTCAAAAAGAGCCTGGCTTGGAAAGACTACCCGCTCCCAGAGCCAGTCGAATTGCCCCAACCGCCCGATCCGGAGTACCGGGACGACCGCTTCAATAAGGCCCTGGGAATCAAGGTGAAAGACATGCCGGTCTTGCTCGCACAGACCTCGGATCTTGGAACGTAGCGTGTGTAGAGAGTCTAAGAGCAGTAAGAGAAGCCTAAGCAACTAATAATAATAATAATAATATTTATTGTCAAGAGCTTAATATGTATGATTAATTATTTATTTATTTATTTAGAATCAGATTTCAATGACTGTGACATAATAATTATATATAGAGTTATTATATACTTGTAACTTTAAGTAACTGTACGTCTCTCTAGCTTCAAAACATTTTTCCAACACACCTCAATAGTCTTGTTCTGTAATTTCAATAGTCGGGTTGCTCAACACAAATTGACATAATTTTTGTATTTTATCCTGTTTATAGATTTCAATACTTATGGAGCTCTTGTCGAAATTTAACTAGGAAAATTTTGTAGCAATTTTCTATCCTACGTATTAATTACAACTTCTATTCTTCAAGCAAACTTCTAGAACTTGTTTTCCTTTTCCTTTTCCTTTTTGGTATTGTATTTCTAATGTAAACTTTTTCCAAAATATTACGCAATATATGGTGACGTGCCAAATTTTGAACTTAGGTGGAGTTTGGACCTTTGAGACTCTCCAAGTGCAAACGCGAGGTCCGCTGTTGTTGTGTTACTAGCTCGACGGCCGCAGGCCTATTGATGCATGTTGCATGATGTATCAAATTTTTGCACCTCTTTTACTACACTAAGGTTTTTTTTTTTAAATACGAAGCTCATTTTTATAATATTCAGAGTCTAGCATGTCAACCAAGTTCCTTAGCCCTGATATCTCTTCGCTCTTCGCAGCTTCTTCGAACCCAAAGGGCGATGCGGAAAGATTTGTCTGGAGTACTCCAACGAGTAGTTTCGCGTTAATAACATCGGAGGAGCCCAATTTATCGGGCAACAACTCCGAGCATCTTGAAAGCTTAAAACCGCCGTCGAACTCTTTTTCGAAAAAATCTGGCAGTCTCAGTTGGAAAGCTAGTATCCGAAACGGACCTGTCGCTGCTCTTGAAACGATGATTACTCAAGTTTCCTCTTTGGCAGAACTTCAGCCAAGTTTCGTGTCAAGTTTGGACGAGGTTGTAGTTCCTTTCTCCATCGCATGTGGTGTAGGTGGTATGTTAGTCTACGCGAGACGCACAATGAACCGTTTGGACCGGGAGATCGAGGCGGAGGCTCGGCCTCATGCGCTTGTGCAAGAGGTCCAAACGGAGTTAAGAGAGGCTCGAGTAACCTCGGACAATTCTTCTTCTGACCGGGAGAGAATGTTGAATTTGGAAATGAGGCGACTCTACCATCCCCCTACATCGCCGAAGTCTTCTACCGTAACCCAAACGACAGCGGCGTCATCGCTCCTTCCAAAAGCGTTACTGAAAGAGTTAGAGCATCAGAGTCCAAATAGTTTCCTTGATACGTCGCAATCGAGACCGAATAAAAAGCAAGTTTTCAGTTCCCGCTAATTTATAGAGTCTCATAGACTGGTAGATATTAATATTAACTGCTGTCATTGTAAGAAGAGAAAATTCGCAATTTTTGTCATCGGTTTTCAGATAATGCTGAGTTGCAGAAAGTAAAAACCGCAGAAATTTTTTCTTGTTCTGAGCTCGATATATGCACCATATGTGAGGTAATTGCACTACCACAGTGCTTTAGAGACGATGTCGCTATTGAGCATCCGAGGCAAGGGAATCAAAGTCTGAGAGAAGACACGGACTTTAAAAAAAGGTTCAAAATTCTTGAATATTATTATTTGCAGAAGTTTTCTTTTGCGGCATGACATTGAATATACTAAGTTGTACTATGAGAATATTACTGCCTGTTTGATATTATTAAGCGGCCGCTGTTTCTCGAGACGTGTCAGAATCGCGTTTTCTACGTGAAAAAACGCTATATAAATTCAGTTACCGATTTCTAATAGTTATTCAAAAAATCTCTGTCACAGATTAAATTAATTATTAAAAAAACCGGCAGTAAATTAAATAATTTGGAGTATTTTTTTTGTTTTTCTTAATATATTTTAAGAAAATGTTTCAGCCCAAGGGTCTTCGCGCTCTGCGCGAGCTTAGGTCGTCTGATTTGCCCACTTCAGATTCAAACATTTCTTCAGCCTATGAGGAGGTGTCGGGCGCCTATGAAATCGTTAGCGGCTCTTCTGGATCATGGGACTCGATCAGTACTAGTGTTGTTGAGCAGCCCGAGTACAAAATCCATGGATCGAGACCCCCTCTAAAGTTGGGGTACAAGTCTATGAAGCCAACTTCTACCAACAACAACAGTCGGCCTGCTACAAGTTACTCAGGGCGCATTCTGACCTCCAACAACGCTCGCCGTCCCGGCACAAGTGCTGCTGGCCTGTTTAGTCCCAAATCACTCCAGAAAGCCTCGTGGGAGGAGATTCTGACGAAACGCCTCGAGCAAGAAACTAATACTAGTAGTAGTCTGAATGTCAAGGTTAAGAAGAACAGTAGTGGGAGTCTAATAAGTACTAGTAATTTTATAGGTAGAGCAGAATTAGTGGCAAACGAAGACGACATTCTGTTCTTTGACGACACCAACAATTCAAATTTGTTGTCAACCGCCGCGAGTGAAGAAGTACAAGAAGAGGTGGTCTATGAGAGCGATGATGACTCCTCGGAGGGGTCTTGCGAGGATCCCTTTGCTTCACTCCACGATTCGGGAGTGCGTTGGGCTGTGCAAACGACAGAAGCGGAGGCTACTCGTAATGCCAACAATAAATTAGGGGAGGATTTAGAATGGGAACCAGACCTGTGGATAGAAGGGGTCCCCTGTGCGGTGAGGTCGCTGGTGTCAGAAGAGGTCCTTGTTGAAAATAATAATAATAATAATTGTCCTGATCTGAAGTTCAATTCTTCTTCTTCGCCTGCAGAAGAAGTAGAGGAAGAGGGGGAATCAGCTGCGTTGAAATCGGCTGTTCTGGAGCTTCTGGACTCTGATCGCCCGGATCAGACGCGCATTGAGGAGATGTTAACCTCGTTGGAGAATAATCAGGGTGCAAGTAGTAGTAGTAGTATCGGTAGCTACTGCCAAGAGAACTACGGCGTTCTGATGGACCGCATGGACCAGGCCTTGGAGACTCTCGCGGACTTCAAGAAAGAGAGAGCCAGAGAAGAGACGAACAGGCAGGAATTAATTTCATTTTCATTGGAAGTATCGGATTTAGACTCTAATCTTGATAAAGAGGTGAGTGACTTGATCCGCCAGGTAGAATCTCCGGTGGTGAGAGGACTGTCAGTGTTGCCGAAGCTGAAGAGTTCTTCAACAGACGTCGCTTGTTCAGAAAGTTCAGTGTTAGAGCAGGCGGAACGGGATCTGGAAAAGGCCTGCTCTTCTTCTTCCGAGTCATTGACTTTGGCTAATAATAATATCAAGGAGTCTACTAGTACCCCCCATTTGTTGACCGATTTTGACCACCCAATTTCGACGACGACGGATAATATATTCAGGCTGAGTGGCGATGCCGAGAGTTTACTACCTGAAGACTTTTTCGAACGAGACAGGGCGAAGCTCAAAAAGTTGAATTCCTTTCTCGACGAAATAGAAAGGGAGCTAGACGCGAGTTATTAATTATGTTGCTTTTGCCTGTGTCTTCTTAAACAATCATCAAAACGAATCGACGATTCTAAGTTGTTGGCTGGGATTGAACGTTCTAACTCAATGTTTTTGAAACAAGAGGTCCGAGTGTCAATACATGACGTCTTATTATCAAATCTCTTCGCTGTGTTCTTATTCTAGGCGTTTGACATTATTGTGAGAGAATGGTTTCAAAAATAAATTGTCATCATATTATCTAGACCACTTTAATAAGTTTAATATTATTGACTAATATTACGATTATTTAATGTCTTCTAATTTTTTTACTACGTACTCTATAGCAATTTTATGACGGCGAGTGGCGTCGAGCTGTCTATTATTATTTCCTTTTCGTGAAAGTGTTCTGGAGTTGGGAATGAGGACAGTCGGAGCGGAGGGCAGAGAGAACTCTCTTCAGTTTTGGTAGTCACACACGATTTGAGTGATTCAATACTATGATTAGAAGTAGTACATCTTTAGATTTAAAAGTTAAACTAAATTAAGAATCAATTATTAAAGATAAATTTAAATATGCGTACTCTGCGTATAGAGTGCCAGGATAAGCTGTTCGACTGGTTTGATGTGGAGGAAGAGAAGGAGATCATCGAAGCGCCAGACGTACCTGGATTAAAAAAAAAAAATTAGCTTGGAAATGGCTTTTCATTTTGGACACTGTCTTTACTGATGAAAATGGCTCTCTGGAGCTTTGAAAAAGCTGTTTGTAAGTCCCTTCGTGACGGACACTTTTTTTATGCATTTTTCAACTATCAAAGAACAACCCAGGTACTGAGGATACTGAAGGAAAACGTCGTGCACTACTTCAATGTTGCGTTGGAGAATCAAATTATTTTTGATGAGGAAGGCGTGATTTCTAATGCGACTGAGTTTCGCAGAAGTCTGCGATGCGGTGGGAAGCCGAAAGTAACTGTTGCAGATATTAACAACCTAACAAAAAAACAAACCGAACAATGGAACCAATTTCTACAAGACATGCAAAACTGCATCCAAACTATACCACAGTTGAAGCCGAGGAGTATTTTTATTTTTATCATAGAATTGAATCTGATTGTCAAATATATTATATTATATTATATTCTATGAAATTTTGGCTTACGACATTTTTTAAATATTGAATATTATATTCACTCATATTATATTAACTCACTGGTCTTCTCTCCCAACCGCCAAATCGGGGGCGCTCCCTGACACCTCAAAACGCGGGTCGTCCTGGGCTCACTACTTTGAATTCGAGACAAGCTTCCCCCCAGCCATTTGCTCCAGGCTGTTTAAATCCGCCATTTCTGCCACAGCCACCTTATTTAGAAGCCCAATCTATTCCGATGGCCATGCGGCTCCCTGGGAGCAGAGTACAATCACCCATGCCGGGTGTCTGTACTAAGAGATTGCAGGGACAACAGGTATTATTTATTTAGTAATATCATATTTATTATCTGAATCTAGTTACTACTGTGACAACCCGATCATAATAATATTATCTACAATAATAATATTATCTACAATAATAATATTGAATTTATTTAATCTGATATCAATATTTAATATATCAATTTGGAAGCTAATTATATTAATTTTTAAAAATATTGTGGAAATAATAATATAATTTTTAAATTCAGTTTCGAGAGGACATAGCAGTAGCACCGGCATCGAAAGACTCCTCTGAAAATAATCGTTTTCAGACGCCTCAACCTGCTAATAATAATCCTGCTACCCTATTCTATCCCGGCTCTCATCAACCCGGTCAACAATCGGTTCCGTACAACATCCCCAGCACCACCGCCTCGACGACGCGAAAACCATCCTTGCCTGGAGTGGTAAATAGTAGTAGTTGGAATTTGACAAACCCCAATAATTTTGGTGCGCCGTCATCAGTAGCTCGAAACCGGTCCGTACAGGGCTCAAGGCAAAATAATGTTGTTGAGACGAGTCCTTTGAATCTGGGAGTAAATTTAGCACCTAATAGTGGAAACAACATGCCCAATTTCTTCCCACATTGGGGTCAATCGACCCCGATGCAACCTCAGCAGCAACCTAATAATAACTTCAATAATAACCAGGCGAATCTCCAAATGCCACATCAACAGGGAATGCAGCAACAACAGCAATTGCAGCAACAACAGCAATTGCAGCAACAACAGCAATTGCAGCAACAACAACAATTGCAGCAACAACAGCAATTGCAGCAGCAACAGCAATTGCAGCAGCAACAGCAATTGCAGCAACAACAGCAATTGCAGCAACAACAGCAATTGCAGCAGATGGCCCCAGACACATTGCAGCAGGTGTCGGCGCAGCAAGCCTCGTTGATGATGCAAGACCACCAAATGGGAACGCAGTCCCTCATTCAACCAAAAGCGGAAGCGGGCGGCGTGGTCCCCAAAGGTGCCGCAGCTTTCAGTGAATTTAAGTACTAGGAAATTTCAAATTTGATTCAAGACTCGTTTCCATTGATATTATACAATTTATTATTAATATATTTGTAATCAATTTAAATCATATATTATTGAAAACTAAATTATATAATAATCAAAATACCATACTAGGATTCTGTCGCTAGTTTTGGAGAAGGAACTTTCGGATGATCCCGGCAAGTACCCGGACCGATTCGGTTTCAGCACCATCCCACACCCTCTAGGCGGTTTGGAGATAACCAAGGTCGAGAGAGGAGGGCTTCTGGCGAAGTGGAACACGGCCCGTCGTTCGGGAGGCCCGGGAAAGATGGTTGGTGTAGGAGATGTCATCATAACGGTACTACTTAACTATTAGTATTATATTATTACTATTAGTAATACATTATATTATAATGCTAGCTAGCGCCTAGCGGTAAATTGTAATTTACTAAATTATTTAATATTTCAAAAAATAACAGGTGAACGAATTGGAGAACGAAGACAGCATGCGAAGGGAGCTCTCAGAAGCGGGGAAAAAAGTCGCACTCATGGTGGCAAAAATGAGAAATTAGTAATATATTCGCGGACGTGAACTTTATTTCAATATTAGTAATTAATATGTAATATGAGTCTGACCGGCGTGTTCCTGAAGAAATTTTTTACGTTAAAGAGGCTATTATAATATTATATTCAAGCATTGATTGCAATATTAATATTGTGTAATGAATAATACTTAATCGACTAATTTACATATAGTTTAGGTCAGGGTCAGAAGTTTAGAATTTTTTAATAATACTCAATGACCTAGACTAATAAAAGATTTTAAACTTAATATACATTATATATATTTAATAAACTTGCAATGTTAAAACAAATAAATACTTTAAAAATTTTCCAGATACTCGGTTCCTCGAAGGCCTGTTGGTCTTATTACTTCCCAAATTTATCGCTCTTTGTAAATTAGTGATCGCTTTAACAGTATGCAAAGTCATATTATACTAAATTGTTCGAGCTCTCTCCATTGTATTTGGGCAACTGGGTTTACTACTAGTTCAATGTATTATTCCATTCATTGAAACACACCACATTGCTAGTAATGCCTATAGTACTGATGTTGGAGACTTCCTTTAAACATCTTAAAAACGTACTAAAAACCATTTAGTCAATTATTAAATTCAGTAATTATAATATTGCTGTTGTCGCGGAAGCAACGACAACAGCTTTATTATTAAATATTGTAGAATTTTATTAATATAAATTCAGGTCTAATTTCGTGTTCTTAGATCTTTTTAAAGTGAGTCTAATAATAATAATAAATTCATGGGACACAATTTCTCGGCACTCTTCGTCCTAGAAGAAGACGATTTTCTGCGATACGTGGTGTCTGAGACGACTCCGGAGTACTGGTTTGGGCTGTGTCGTGACTGCCTCTTGAACCAAAAACACAGCCTCACTCTTCCCCAAATTCTAGAACTCGTCCTCCCTCCAAATCATACGGGCGGAGAACTTTTTCCCGTTGCATCTGAAGTTGAAGCGGCTTCCAATGCGGCGGCCAGCCGGGAATTTTTCTTTGGATGCATGCTTTGCGAAAGGCTTGAGAGGTTTTTTTTTTATATGATGAATACATTTTAATAATAATAACAATAATCTTGTTTATTAAATTTTAATTCATGTAGTAGTAGTATTACGACAGCAGTGTGAATATCGGGAAAATTTCACTAGATATCACGGAAGCAGTGAATTTTGTGTGGATGCGGTTGAAATATTTTCGGCGCTCATATTGTTAGCTGGGATTCGAAACGATTTCGAACCTGCAGATAAACACACAACTTTGAACAATAAAGTCCTAGCTATGATGGATCGATATGTCGATGGGGCAACAGATGGGTACATATTATTATCTAGTACAACTTCATATTATACTTTTTTTTTATCCTAATAATTACTAATATCGAACCCTGTAGAAATAGTCATCTAAGACTACATCCGATCTTATGAGAAAGAAATCGGGCCATTATTAAAATCAGTGACTCTCAATAAAGTCAGGAGCTTGGAGGATGCGATTCTGGCGAGTCCGCTTGACTACGTACAGATGTTTTCAGGGTCAACGATAGTAGCTGGATTGTTCTTTGCTTTGCGTTTTTACATTTTTCAGCTTGGAAATGGTCTCTTTTCACTTTTCATTTTGGACACTCTGCTTTTATACTGTATGAAACAATGGCTCTCTTCTGGAGCTTTGAAAAAGCTGTTTGTAGGTCCCCTGAGTGAAAAAGGACACTTTTTTTATGCCTAACCAGGTAGAACGCGAGGCGTATATGCTTTCCTCCAACTATAGTGACTACGGCGATAAGGCTGTACCAGTAGGCTCAGAAAATGATGGTATTTTTTGACCTTTTTATTAATATACAGTTAGTAAGTCTTACTATAAATTCTATAATTATAAAAAATAAGAAGGTTGAAATTCACTACTAAGATGTCTTAAAATTTAATATTGTTAGGTGAAACTTTGAAAATTGGAGACGGACGCAAGAATTCTTCTACAGTTAGCTCTACTACCAATAATCAGGGCGTTGCGGATAGATTGCGAGCAAAAAAGTTTCAGAAGAAAACCGTGAATGCAGCATCTTCTGACAATAGTAATATGAATAGCCAGGAGTCCAAACTCTCCAAACTTCTACTTCAATATAATCAAATTCCGAATGATTCGGACGCTGTGAAGCTCCACTACTACTACGTAGTGGGTAATAATAATTCCTCTATCAGCCGGCGGAAAAGCGACGTCGTGGTGCGACGAAAGAGTGTGGACCGGAAAATTTTGACCGAACAGGATCATCTTGTTGACAACTTGAACGTTATCGAAGGGGGTGACTCGTCCGAGCAGCAACAACCGGCCATGATCTCACAACAACCGGGATCGGCAATGATCTCTCGCAAAAACTCGGCGCTGGATAACAATAATATTACTAGCACGAGTCATCTGAAGTCGAAACAACAACAAAATCTCTCAACACTACCCGAGAATAATATTAATGTGAATATGAATACAAGTTCGACAACAACAAAGGTTCCTGCGCCTTGGCAATTGTCAGCTCCCTTAGGCGTGCCTCTTCTCGACAGTCACACCATGCCCGACGCTGCCGCTCTGTGCCAACTTGCAACAGCTTCTGGTGAAAATAATAATAATAATAATTTGGTTGTCAACAACAGTCTTGAAGAACTGTACGCCTCGATAATTTCAGAGGTCGATTTTCGCAGGCGGCGTCTGGACGATTTCGAACCAGGGGTCGACGTCTTTAGAGGCAGGAAGAAAAAGGAACTTCCGCCGGTGAACGTTGTGGAGAGTTTTATGGGCCAAGAAGCAGAGGAAGAGACTAAGCGCGTTCGCTCGACCTCGTGTCCGAGGTTTGGGAATTTTAGGATGAAGGCGCAAGTGAACTCGAAGCTGGACCTGCTTTTGGCGCTTAAAGTGGGCGTGCATCAAACTCCTTTACCCAATCATTTGTATGCGAGTCAGGTGTGCGGTCTTTTTGTGCAGGTGTGTAAAGGTCTTCATACTCTGGCCACCAATATTTCATGCCCCTCGGTGGCGGAAATTCAATACGCTTTGTTTGAGATGGGGGTGCCTTGCGACTCGGAAGCGAGCCTGAGCACCTCTCATATTCTCTCCCTTTTTACCAACCAATTTCTGTACCATTTTTTTTGGCGGAAGCTGCTTTTCCTAGACCACCGTGTGATTGAGTACCATACCCTTTGCAAGCTGGCAAAGGCTTCTGACGCTCTCGATGACTTGGAGGGGTGTTGTTTCTTTCGCTCCGCTCTCGCTTCGGATCCCCAAATGACATTTCTAACCCAAGCGACCGCCAATCCCGAAGAAACAGATATGCCTGCATACTCCAGGACCTTGAGGGTAACGTCGTTGGGGAGTTTAGGTCTGGTCCAGAATTCTCCTACTTCCACTACACAATCTTCTCATCTTCTTTCTTCTCGATACCCTCCTGGCACTCTAAGTCGCTCCCGGCATCCTAATAGGTGGTCTGAAGAGGTTATTGAGGTAGAGCAGTCCAGCGCGCTAGACATAGGAGCGAAGTCGAAGAAAATCTATCATCAGTCTGATTCCTTTTCTGATGCGTTCGCTGACAATTACGACCGGCGGGGCAATGGGCAACGATTACTCGTGTATGGCCCACGGAGAATTCTCTGGTACCTATCCTGGCCAATAGTACACGATTTCTGGTTACGGGTCACGGGCACAGACCCCAAGATTGTGTTGGAAACCGTGTCGGGCGCGAGGAAGAAGTGCCTAGACGAATTGGGTTTCTTTGACAAGAGCCTGCTCACTCCAGAAAACTTGGAATTGGGAAAGCATGACTTGTATGAATTCAATGACATCGCCTCCTCTGACTTGCTCTACGTGTTGCTTCCCGCGCTGGTTTTCGACACTATGTGCCTGAAAATGCGACCTGGAGGCGCCGGGATGGTGGAACATAATAGTCTTTCACCAGGTGGGGGTGGTAATCGCCAAAAGCACCACAACACGACTAAAGACCGTCCTGTGTTCAGTAATAATAAACCAGACACGAATAATCATTATCCAAGTAAGAATTGGCAGCTAACGAAAGGCCACCTAATCAATGCGGGGGGGCCCCAAAGTCCGGCTGCCTCGTCGAATGTCGCCCCTCGGGGAAAAAAACCAAAGGATCACCGCAAGCCCAGCATTTCTGGTCGGCATCCAAAGGAACCAGGGTTGTCAATAGAGATTTTTTTTTCTACTAATAATTTTTTTTACAGTTGCAACAGTTGTCGTTTAATATATTTACACATATTAATTGAACATATTAATGCCTGCCTGTTTGATGTTAACTTTTAAGCGACCGCTGTTTGACTCTAAAAACAAGTTCCGGATATCGCCGGCCATACTTGAAACATGTGGTCAGAAGAGAATTCTGTTTTATAATACGTTAAAAAGTGCTCTAAGTTAACAGTACAAAGAATTCTTACATTGTCAAACCAGCGCTTACATCCCCACAACGCTGAATTGTACTGGAATTCCCAAAGCGAAGACCCCCACATCGTATGGAAATTGTTCTTGGTGGTTCAAAAATGGGCGCGTCCTACAATCACAGTCTTTGCATCTTCTTAAACGTTTCTATTTTTTGTTTTTTTTTTAATTTGTTTAACTTAAAAGTTACATTTGAATTCAAATTTTAGTAAATTTATTTCCATTGAGTCCGTATAGCTCTTGTCACTAAATATTCGCAAATGATTAATATTAGTAGAATTTTCATTGCACATTAATTACTTTTTCATTATTGATATGTAACCAAACAGGTCTACTCTTGCGAATAGGTGGAACTGTTTTATATGCAGGACTTGATTTGGAGAAAATGTTTTCTATTAAAAATGAGAAGACTTTTGGCAATACTAATAATAAATCGGGGAAAAAAGAACTTGTTTCGCGCGAGCGCTTTATTAAGGAAGTTGCAACGTACTCCATCGTTCGAGATCGCGTGTTGTTCAAGCAGCGGTTTGACCATGATTGGGACTTGATCACTGAGGCAGAAACGGTCCAGTCTGTTGAAGATGGGAATCTGATTGTTGACTACGACTCAGACGATTTTGATCCCACGACCGGCATGCGATGGAAGAAAGATAGTAAACTTTGGAAAATCACTGAGAAAAGCCTCCGAACGCTGTTTGATTGGGTGCTAAAAGATGCGGTGCATATGGTGAGCAATCGTGAGAAGGCGTTCCATGCTCAGCTGGTAAAACTCCTGGGTGACATCACACTGAAAGAACTCCAAATGGTAAAAGCCGAGAAGGAAAAATTTTGGCAGGAGGAGAGGAGCCGTAAAATGGCAGCTGAGCGGAGAGTAATGCAGGATGGGAGCCCAGGAGGTCGCCTTGCGAAAACTAAGAAACCAGCGGACGTCACAGTTAATAGTCCAGTGCGTTCTTCACCCGAGGCAATAATGAAAACGACTCGCAAGAGCCTGGCACCGCGGTCCGTTGTTGGAAAAACCCCCCAGGAAAGGAACTGGAATCAAAGTCCGCGAGACGTTTCGATGTCTCCGGATACAAAGGATGACACAGATCTTGACGCTGTCACGTTTTTTTTTTTTTTTTTCCTTTTTTTTTTTTCCCTTTTCTTTTTTTTCCTTTTTTTTTTTAAGTATTTAATTTGAAGGTACGACTATGAAACCAGTTTCAATGCTATCCAACGCCTTTTACGGCGCCTCGCGATGCTTCAGCCCATCATCATACAATTGCAGTCACGTCATGGGTCGAAGGCTCGACATGCAATGAGCTCTGCGGAGCAGGCAGCTGCGCAGTATCCGCTCAGAGATTCCTATGTATTCACTCTCATGGCGGCGTTGCTAGAGTATGGGAAAAGCGGGCTCTAACTGTGTATGATGTACATTGAGAATCTCTGAAGTTAAGTATTCACTTTCAGGGCGCGCAGGTGGGACCTATTTCGAGATTCTCATACCTATTAATATTGAACTTTTTTTTGTCTAAGACCTTAATAATATATATATATATATTTTTTTTTTAATACATATTATTATTATAGGATTATTGATATTCTAAATAGCATTTAATATAGAAATTAAATTAAATATCTATTTAATATCACAAGTAGGCCATTCCTTTCATATTACTTCTCCGAACTTTAACACCGCAACACTGTAACCTATTAGAGACTTCAACTCGTATAGACAGTCACGCCAAGACCTTCTACTTGGAAATTGTATCGTAGAAAGGAAAAAAAAAAGGAACCTGAATCTTCTTGAAATAACGACTACAGTGGTCAGATATTTCACAAAGGAGTGAATGAAGTAAGTGGGACCCAAATGTAAGAATCAGACCCAAATGTAAGAATCTATTTCTTCTCTAGAGTAGATCATCTCAACACCTTGATTCATACAACTGAGATGCATCCAAATTCCAACATCAAATCAGAATCCCCTATAGATATTTTTGTAACTTTTTTGGGACTTGGGTTTAGGGTTTATGAGAAATTATGAAGGTACCAGACTTCTCTCATTTTTCTTAAAAATGTTGATATACGGTCGTATATTAAGAACCTGATAATATTTAATTTGGGCACGATCGGTACAATTTTGAAAACTTCAATATTCTCGATATTATGTACATTGGTTTACATTGAATATATTACTTGAAAAAATAATTTCGATGCTTTTATTTCAGTTGGATCCATCCCGCTTTTATAGTCCCGCACTCAACTTTACTATTCACTACTGGATCTATCCATATATCATTAACAACAAACTCCTCTAAATTAAGAAACAAATTTTGTTCAAAGATGAATATTAAACAAATATGACGCGCAATCCAGAGTCTTCATGCGAGTCTGCTGCCGAGTCTGTGAGCCTAGCTATAAGTTACTGGGCACACCGACTGATCAAATAATAAAAATAATTCTCGATCACTTAGTGCAAAAAATAATACTAGACTTGTGTGGGAAAAAAGTAATGATATTACTTTTAAGTCTATTAAGGCATATAATTTAAAAGAGAGTGAACATTTGGAAGAGATTGTGTGGAGTACGTTCAAAAAAACCAACAAACAAAAACAAAAGAAAAAGAAAAGCCTTTTTTCTTCGTTCAAGAGGGAAGAAAAGTGCTGCTCCAGTATCGGTATATGGAGGATTTACTACCGACAGAAAAAAAGAGGAGGATAGACCCTCCTAGATTTTGAGGAATTTGTTGATGCGGATTCGTAATACAAAATACCTACAAGGAAATAAGAAGATTGTTACTGCACTGTAACACGGTTACGGAACGGTTTCCTGACTGACTATTATTCATATGTTGGCTTTTCATATGCTCAGCTAAATAAAAAAGAAATATACAAATTCCCATTTACATTCTTGAGTGCATGTAAAGAAGACGCTACCCGGTTTAAAGTCATAAATATTATAACGCGGAACTCAGTATGGTTATGTACGAAGTTTATTCACTTTTTTTATTTTTCTGTATCTACATACGATATTTCAAACACCGTTAGCAAGAGGGAGTCAGTTGCTATATTTTGTTAATAGACACTGCGCAATTATTAAATTAGTAATATTAAATTATAATCTACTACATAGCTCTAAATTATATTTTTTTTTTAATAGATGCACAGATTAAATACTAATACTTAATATTACCAATATTACACAATAATATAATTGTATTATTAATGTATTAAGTTAACTAGGTAATTTAGTAACGTTTCGTATAATTAGATTAACATATTAAAATACTAGTTCAGAGTTTCAGATTTTTTTTTTTTTTCTTAATGGAGAATTTGATACTAGGGTATCTGGTTAATTCTTATTAGATGCGTTTCAAAAAAAAAAAGCCGTTCGTGTTCAGATATTTGTCAGAGTCGGTTGAACGTTTAGAAGAAAAGAGAATGACGAGGTGTTTCACTGTGACACTCTTCTAGCCACATTCTTATTAACCCGTTTCCAATAATCGACACCTCTTCTAGGGCAATTTCGGAATTGCCTATTTTTTTTCTACGTGAAGTCTGATTATGCTGCTATTGCAATAATTTATATTGGTGTACTTTAGCTGGAAGTACTACTTGAATAGACTCCAACATTTTTCATCACAGTTATTATTTACATCTGAGGCAGTAATACTTTTAGAGCAACATGAGTTAAATCAGCGTTACCTAATTGGTAGTTTTAAATTTGTGATTTTGTAGCTTCACAAAATTTGAACTGCTGGAATCCATTTTATTGTTAAGGTTTCCGGTTCTTTTTGATAATACAAGTTAAATCTTTTGAAGTTTGTATTATTACGTAGACTCTAGAGTTAAATTGATAATTATTTCATTATTATATAGAGTTAACTTGATAAACTTTGAAATAGTTTCTATTATAGACATCGTATAAGAGCGAGTCTACTAGGGTAGTAGACGCAGAGGTGCCTATTAGTCCTGGACTATATATTAATAGACTTCAATATATCTTTTTGGTTTTTCATAATTTCATTTTAACGTACAAGTGCTATTAAAATAGCTGTCTCTGAGAAAGAAGGAAATCAGCAAATATTAATTGCAGATTACAAATTAGCTAAAAATTAACGTAATATTATCTATCTTCCTATTCCGTCATGTCTTCTCAGAGTAACTGGAGAATCCCTAGGATGCAAGATGAGTATAATTGGATGTTGAATTAAAAACCTTTCTAGACCATCTCAAATCATATACTAGACTATCAGATCTAATAAGTATATGCTATATGCACTATTGTATGACGAGGCTCGCACAATGCACAATATTAATTAATATATATATAAATGATAATTCCTCCTCAGATCACTAGACTCAGAAAAACAAAGGTACAGTACCGAAGAAAGAAATATTTGGGAAGTTTTGGAGAGTTTCGTTTCTAAAAGGTTGGGCGGGGACGTGACGCGGCTATCAGAGGAGGTGTTAGAATTCTGCGCGCAGAAAATCGGGCCCCCCGGCGAATCCGGCTTTCTTCTCCAAGAACTCAGGGCGGTCAGACAGAATCTCCTGCAGACCAGTAATCATCATCGTCCAACTTATAATAATAGTGATAATTTAAATATCAATTATTTTAAGGGAAATCGGAATCCTAATTATAGAAATTTAGTAGTAGGAAATTATGGTTATAATAATTTGAACAATACTAATAGTACTGACTTCAATGATCCTTCTGGACCGCATTTCAATAATGAGTCTTCTGATTGGCGATCCAGACCCGAGTCTAGAGACTCTTTTTTTCATAGTCGACAACAATTGGATCGGTTGTATATTAATATGCTCTCACACAGTTTTTTATCAAGGCTCTCTGCTAGTACATTATGCTCTGAGACTGTTAGTTATTATTTTGTGAAAAATTGTTGGCTTAATAATTTTGGCGCAGTCTGGCTGTGACAACTCCGAGAGCCAGTGCCTAAAATATTAAATTGGATTCAGGGGCATTTTGCCAAACACATTAGTAGAATACTAATAATCTACATCATACATAGTATTCAAATTATTTAGGTACGACGACAATATTAATTCAACAAGTCGTGAATCTGAACGACGCAGAAAACAAGAGGAATTTGAGGAAATACTAGATCTAGTAGAGGCGCTTCCCCCGGGCCTGCGGGTGAAAGAGTCAGACCTCTTGGAGGCGATTCGTAGATCGAAAAACACAGAGGAAAGTAATATGCGTCGTGAAGAAAGTAGTAGTACTCACCGAAGAGTTTGCGATGAAGAAGTCGCTACTAAATATACTCATCATAATAATTACTTTTTGCCCCTTGAAACTTCTTGTTCACGTGATAATAGAGGCAAAACTCTTCCTGGTAAATTAGGTTACAACAGCAGTCGCAATAATATTAACTATGGCTATAATAACAATAATAATACTAATAATAATAATAATAATAACAATAATTATGGCTATAATAATAATAATAATTATGGCTATAATAATAATAATAATAATAATTATGGGTATAATAACAATAACAACTATATAAATATGTATAGACAAAATCATAATAAACATCACTCTCATCACAATCAACAACTTCCGAAAAGTAATAATAATAATAACAATAATAATAGCTTGTCCGGCGCCTCCGAAGAGGAGTTAGAGGAGCAGTTGCGAAAGTTAAGAGCTGCGAAGAAGCTGGAAGAGTTTGGCGTCTCTGTTCGTTCTATAGACGACGGCGAGAAAATGAAAAGAATGTCACGCATTTTGCTTGGCGCTCCCGGCGCTATGCAGCTGCTCTCGCAGACGGTGGATGGGAAGTGCCACCCATTGGAACTGCGGGCGACGCCGGCGCCACACAGCCCGCGGTTCGATTATCGGGGGCCCCTGCATGAGAAGAGCCGAAGAATCCCGGTCCTACCATACGGGTTTCTTTCAAGGGAGGAGATCCACCGGCTTGGCCTCTGCACGCCCTGCTTCTTCCACGCCAATCTAAAAAAATGCAAAGACCATTGCGAGTACGGTGACGATTGTCATCACTGTCATCTCTGCAGCGTGGACAGAGCGAGGACAGTATTATACTATGTAAGGGGGGCATTCGGCATTATTTGTCATTTCGCCAGTTTCTAGTGGTGTTTAGCTGTCGGAAATCATTGACTTTTAACAGTATTATACTATGTGGCGGGGACATTCTCCATTGTTTGTCATTTCGTGAGTTTCTAATGGTGTTTAGCTGTCGAAATCCATGCAAATACTATAACGATAAGCGCGCTTCGCGGGCAGATAGAGCCGGTAAGGAAGAGAAAGAGTAGAAATAGAAACAAAGGAGAACAAACAGAAACAAATGAGAACAAATAGAAACAAATGCGAACAAACAGAAACAAAGGCGACCAAACAGAAACAAAGGTCAACAAACAGAAACAAAGGAGAACAAACAGAAACAAAGGAGAACAAAGGGGAACAAACAGAAACAAAGGAGAACAAAGGGGAACAAACAGAAACAAAGGAGAACAAACAGGAACATTGCGAGTGCGGTGACGACTCAGTATTATACTATACTAATTATTATAGCTTTTTTTACTAGTTTTAGAAGACGAGAGAGAATTTATATATTAATAGTATAACAAATTTCAATTTAATTATTATATTTCCTTTTTAAACAACTAAAATCTTTCTGAAACGAAAATGAATTAGTTTAGGATCCGTGCTATACCAAAAACAACAATCATATTCTTTAATACTCAGAAATGTCAGCTTTAGTCATTTTCTTAGATTAGTTACATAATGCATCATCATACTCTTAGTCTGCTGGTAATATTCGTTGTTTGAATGTGACCAGACTGTGAAGACTCGTCTTATGAACACTCAATTTGTGAGCACTCTGTGCACTATTAAAAAAAAAAAAATTATTTTAATTATAAATTATATCATATAAATAATAATATATTAGTATTTTATATCATATTAGACGTGGAATATTATATCTACCAAAACTACCCTGGTGGAGGCAACGAACTTCCACCGTCTTCCTAGGGGTTTTGACTAAATTAGCCACTTTACTAGCCACCGCACTAACTTTAACGATAGGGTAATACTTTCCGCCACGGTCACTTCTCTTATACCGCTCCCATTTAAAGCATACTAATTACTAGCATACTACATATCTACTAAAACAACTACCTAAGGTAGACCGGTGGAAGCGACGAAGGAATCCATTCCTGAAAAGGCCGGCTGAATTCTGGGACGTTGGGCAAGAGCCCTGCTGCGAAGCCATCGAGATGCTCTATCGGGGCTTCTTCGAGGAGCAGGGCTTCCACTTTTGGAAAAAGGAGGTGTTGGTGTCTGAAGAAGAAGTGGAAGCCCTGCTGGACCTCGAAGCTATTAATTAGTATTCATTTATTACTAGCCGTTTATTATTAGTATTATTACTAGTAGGTTTTAAATTAATATGGTTTAAATATTATTATTATTACTATTATAATACCAAATATTAAATTGATTTGTTTTGATCCCCGTGAGTACGCTGTCTTTAAATGGAAATAAAGACAGCGTACTCACGGGGATCAAAACAAATCAGAAATACAATGAGAACGCGAATAAGAACAGAGTGCAGTCACAACACCCAAAATAATTAAAGGAAATGAAAATAATGGCAATAGTGTATCAGTTAAAAACCAAACCAGGACCGCAGACTGATTGAAGTTGGAATGCCAGCAGATGTTGAATATGAAGACTATTTTGAGATTCATATACTAAATTTAGAATTGTAGTACTCATTTCTTTGAGTTTTATATAGATTGTCTGAATTGAAGAAAGCTAAATTTAATAGGATTGTAGTACTCATTTTTTTTGAGTTTTATATAGATTGTCTGAATTGAAGATTCAAAGCTAAATTTAGGATTGTAGTACTTATTTACAGCTCGTGTAACGACTCTTGACGTTTCGCACACAGTATCCACATATAGTTTCTGCATTCAGCTTTACTCATCACTTTTCAAAGTTGTGTTGCACTCAATAGACCGAATTGTTGAAACTTCCAGAACTACCTTGAATGTTTTGGTGCTAAATTGCGCACGCAGGTTAGATACGACACTTATATAGCCGCCACGTTGTTATAACTCATCTGCTTAATAGTTGGTGATAGTGCATTGGCTCAACCAGAATGACATGGACCTCAAACCACATTCATATGTGGTCAATCCTGACATTAAAAAAAATAATAAACTTTAAAGTAGCGTTTAATATTAAATTTGATTGGTATATTTAATTTGTTAAATAGTAAATACTAGTTCAGAGTTTCAGAGTTTCTCAGTATTTTTTTGTGGTCTGATTTATTTTGGTACTAGTGAATCTGGTTTCTTGTTAGAAGCGTTCTGTCAAAAGAAAAAAAACAGACTGGTGGATGGGGTCATATTCACGGCTCAGACTGGAATTAATAGATGTCTCAAGTCCTACGACCCCACTGAGACTGCGCACGGGGCTTGCCTACTGCGTAGTACGGGGTTTGCCGACTTTGCTGTTCGCACGAGACGGCCACCGGGGGGGGGTCGAGGACTTTAAGACGACTTCAGACATAATTATAATTACTTATTATTATCAGAAAAAAGAAAAAAAAAGTATTACTATTAAATCCTATATTACTAACTTGAAACGGCCATATTATAATTTATTAGTGTTCGAATCTCGTCCCCTTAATAATATTATGCGTCATCAACATTTAAATATTTAGTCTGATCTATCTTAGTACCGAAGTGAGCGCGTTCCTTCCGATTCTCGAATTTCCACAGGCATCGACATCTATGAAATTTATTGTATTTAGTATTTACTGATAGATTCGACGTGTATTTTTTGTGAAAGTATAACTACTATTACGTATTAACCGTTTCTTCAAACTATTATTAAGACTTTATTATATTCATTATTTTGTTCGTGATGGTTGCTCGCGATCGCAGCAAGAAAGGTTCAGCAGATGCCATTGAGCTGGTTGCAAACTCTGACAAAGCAACAGGGGAGGAAAAGAAGAAATTCGTCCCAAAAAAGAAAGGACGGAATCTCTTGCAGTGCGGAGGCCATCTGGCAGTGTTCGGCGTTCTGGCGTATTCTTGCCTAATAGGTAGGACTTTTTATCGCATATGCTACCCCATCTTCGAAGAGGTAAAGGGAGTTGCCATGGTAAAAAACAAGGTACTTTTTTCTACTGGCCCTTTTTTTTTTTTTGCTTGTCTAATATTAAAATTTAATATTTTAATCAATGTCTAATAATTAAATTATACAGTAATATAATTTATTTTGTGGAAATTTTGGTGGCCCTAAAATAAATTCTGGAAAAAAAAAAAGAAAAGAAAAAGAACCAAAAAAAAAGAAAGAAAGAAAAAAACAAGGAAAAAAAAAAATCAGGTAAAGCCCTCCACTTCCTTAAAGATTAAGATATATGTGCACGACGAGGGCCGGCCGATAGTTGAAAAAGAGAATTTCACTTGGGAGGTTAATTTTAAGTATGATTGGCATTCTGCGGACGCCTTTGGGCAGAATAAATTGGATATTCCCATTCAGATTCCCGAAGGGCTGCTGAAAAATGTGAAGAGGAAAATGTTGACAGTGGAGGTGTATGAGACTAGTAAAAATAAAAAACTACGCCTTCTAGCCCAAGCGGAAGGGTCCTTGATAAAGTACATAGAGAAAAAAGAGGAGCCGCGGAAGTATAATTTGATTCGCGCAAGCTACGATGATCTGGAGAGGCAAAGCGAGCTCTGTCCAGTGAAGAACGAGCCTGAATACATCCAGCGAAAGAAGAACAAGTACGATGAAGAAATAGAAACGCATTTTAGAGTCCGAGGATTGCCAAAAATGCAGATTCGTTTGGTTTATGACACCGACCAATATCCTTCTTGGTATTGGGGAAGGTATAATTGCTAGATTCATGTTTAAGTTAATATTAGTATATTAATACTATTTAATAGCAATATTATTATTAGTATTATACAGTCTATTTAATCATACTTAAATGATCGCTTGAGACTATTTCTAGACTAATATTAATTAATATATTAATTTGAGTATTGACAAACTGTTACTGTACTCAAATTGCAGCGCATCGGATTACGTTCCCCAACCCTTTGTGGACGAGTTCTGGCTCACCGACGATCAGCTAATCGCCTTCGACCAAGATTCTGACATGACGAATTCTTCGGACACCAATCGTACTTTTTTTAGAAGAATACATATATGATATTACTCTTGTGAGTTTAATAATATTTAAAGAAGGTATTAAAAAAAAGAAAAAGAAAAAACAAGGTACCCTGAAGTTCAATACCTCGATGTATTTTGACCTGATGTCGGCCGAGAGGTGGAGGTTTCAACGAACCATGGAGATGAGCCTTGAAAACACTGCGAAACATTTTGGCGAGGACTCCCAAGAGCTGCTGCAAATGCGGGACCTTTTCGCAAACACAAGCCCCACGCTGCTCATTAGCACTTTCCTCGTGTCCGTTCTACATAGTATATATTAATGAATGTTACATTTATTATTTAATAGGCTGTGTTTTAACTTTTTTCACGCGCCGCCGTTTTTTGTGCACTTTCACCATGATGACTCCCCTCGCGGCTTGCTCCCTGCAGCCATATTTATTGACGGCGTCTGATCTCTCAGATTGCTAAAGTGACTCAAAACGGCTCCCAAAAGAGAGCATTTTTAATGCTGATTAGAGCTCCAAAAGGGGCCCCCCAAAGCTTCAGCGATCTGCCAGACCCTAGACATGGACTAAACTGGACACTGAAATAGACCATTTTTAGTGCTGATGAGATACCAAAACGAGGCCTCCCGAGGCCTCGGCGACCTGACAGGTCTCAAAAGCGGCCTTCAAAATGAGAGATGCCAAAGCTAAAAAGGCTCCAAAAATGGCGCGTTTTTGAGGACCAGAGAAAACGCACCCACATCGCATATCATCATCGCGTTTTCCAAGTGGCCGGTCGGCCGGTTCGAAACCGACTTGTTTGCCCCTTCGGCGTGGCGTGCAACAATATTTGTGTTATTTTTTTGCGCTACGGACTAATTTCTCGGACCTTTGGCTACTCCAAAACTATAGGTGTTTTCGAGGTGCTGGCTTTCAAATCCGACGTGCAGTTTTGGAGTAGCCAAAGCTCCGAGACGCTGAACAAGTATGTGTCTGTTCGGTCTGTGATCGTGAATATCGGGTTCGAATCTATTCTTCTTCTCTATCTTTGGGACCAGTCAGCGAATTTCCTGGTGTTGATTTTCGCGATTTGTAGTATTTGCATTGAGTGCTGGAAAGTGACTAGGGCGATGAAATGGAGCGTTTACTGGCTAAAAGGATGGATTCCACTTCCTATTCTCGTGCAAAAGAAGAAGATGACGGAGGCATCATCGGTAATAAAAGACGTAAATAACAATAACGAAGACTACGATCTGATTGCGATGAAATATCTTAGCGTGGTTGTGGTGCCGTTAGTCGGCGGCTACGCTATTTATAACCTCTATAGGAATTGCCACAAGTCAGTCTACAGCTACGTGATCGAAACTTTAGCAAGCTGTGTGTACATTTTTTCTAATCACATAATTTTATATCACGTTGTTGACACAAAGTTACAGTAAATTTGATATAAAAGTGATTTCAATTTGTTGAGAAGCTGTAGTGAATTCTCAAAAGGCCATACTAGTATTATTACTTAACAGTGTTTTGGACTCATTTTCTGAAACTTTTGTTGAACACAGGTACGCAGGTGGTTTCGTGTTGATGACTCCCCAGCTTTTTATCAATTACAAGCTGAAATCAGTTGCGTACCTTCCCTGGCGACGGTTTATATACCGGGCCCTGAATACCTTCATTGATGACCTTTTTTCCTTCATCATCCGCATGCCTACAATGCATCGCCTTTCGGTTTTTAGGGATGACATCGTCTTCTTTATCTATCTTTATCAGAGGTACATCTACGTAGAAGACAAGTCGCGCAGCTTTGACGAAGATGAAGGAACAGCGGATGGCAAGAAGAAGGTTGAGGAGAAGGAGGAGAAGAAAACGAAATAATGTGTGAAAAATATCAAGTGTAAATCTGATATTTAATATTATGCTAACTTAAGAATTAATATCAAGTATTATGACAAATATATAATATGTTAATAGTAGAAAAAAGTTCTGTATATTGATAATAACTTTAAGTCGAGATTTATCGTAGTATTATTTATGACGGCTTTAAGGAAGTTTTTGGAAGTGTCATAAGTGTTCGTCCCCGTCCTCCCCCTTTGTATTTTGGGTTCGAAATCTTAACCCGTTCTCACCTGGCTTGAGCGTAAAACCACTTTAAATAAAATTCTTTAAATTTTAATAAAATTTAAAGGCCCCGTGTCCCGTGAAGGCATAGACGCTGCTAAGTGATATTAAGTACTATTGCCGATACAATCCGTCGTCTATATTTTTTGTTTTTCTTTTTTTGTTTGTTTTTTCGTCCCGGACTTGTTATTCCCGTTTTATGACCTCTAAATTTTTTTTATACCAGGACCTTATAATTTTTTTGTTAAAAATAAAGTTATAACAAATTTGATTCAATTTTTTGTATTAATGCTGTCTAATAGTATTAAGTCTAGCTATTTCTTAAATAAAGTGTGTTCATATAAATTCTCCCAACACAGAGCCTTCCTTACGTCAGACGCTCTCACAAAAGCAGGGTTTCCAGATAATTTGGTTAGACTGAATACTAAATTAAACTCAATACCCAGACTTTCAGATTGCTCCAACAACACTCAAATTGTATTAAGTACAAAAAATTTGTCGTCTCGCAAATTCACTACTAGTAGCAGTCTCAGTTATTCGCAAGAAGAAGCGCGAAGAAACCCACAAGTGCTTTCCGACGACGAAGACGTTGAGGAGGAGGAAAATTACAATAATAATACATCGCCTTCTTCTTCTTCCTTTCGAAATTTCTCTTCTGGCGACTATCGAGCCACTTTGGCACACTACGGGGCACTGTCTGCGATTCAAGGATTCAATCCCAAGATGGTTTTACTAATTCAAGATTTGGACGACGGAAAGAAGTTTATCGTGAAGGGGGACACCAAGCCGAACAAGCAAAAGATCAAGGAGTTAGGAGGAAGGTGGAACCAGATGGCGTCGGGGTGGACTTTTAGCTTGGAGCGCAAGGAGGAAGTGATAAAAGGACTGAAGGAAGTGGCGACGGTGCAAGAAATCGAACCGGACTCGGGCGACGAAGACGAGGAAGAAGAGGAGGAGCCAGCGGCCAAGAAACCGAAGAAGGAGGAAAAAAAGACGTCTTCCGCTTCCGATGACACTAACACAAAATTTTTTGAGTTGAATAAAAACGGAAAGCGTGTGGGCTACTCGTGCTTCAAGACCTCAGGCGGGAGGGAGATTCGCGGCATCGAACTCAGAGAGTAATTTTTTTTTTTTTTGATATTATCTAATAATAATTATAGTTTTAGCTAATATTAATATTAGTCTAGTATTAAATATTTGTAATAGTTAATAGTTAATATTATAATTTATAAATTTAATAGGTACTATTCTGCGGGCGGTGAGATGCGGCCCGGGAGCAAGGGCATCTTTCTGTCTCCCGATACGTGGTCCAAGTTGGTGGGCTCAGTTGAGGAAGTGCGCGAAGCGATCGGGAATCAGGAGGAGACGCAGATTGAAATTGATGGAAAAAAGAAAATGACCCTCTCGCAGTTCAAGGGCCAATGGTACGTCGGCGTGAGGGAGTACTGGACCAACCCAAACAACGAGGTCTTACCCGGGAAGAAGGGCATTTCCCTCAAAATCGAAGAATTTAACAGACTCTGCGAGGTATTGGATGAGGTTACCGATTGGCTGGAGTAATATTAGATTATAATAATAAATTACTTTATTAAGTACAATTTGAATGATGATACAGTTGTTGGGTCTTTCGGTAATAATTATTAAGATGGCAGGCTCTGAGTCAAATTATAATTAATTATATAAGTTACACCCATTGGTTTGAGCTAAGAATATTATTATTGTAGTATTAAAATTTAAGTAACTAGCCTGAATACAGACGACATCATACATTTTACTTAAAAAATGGAGGGTCAACAAATTTAGAGATCCAAATTGACACACGCATACACTAGTAGTAACTTACAAATGTGTTTGCATTGGGCAAAGATCCAATGTCGCGCGTCATGTTCACTTTAATTTAGACTTGTTGGCGATATTTGATATGACGCATCATCTAAATAAATAATTTGTCATCCCAAAAGGGCTCTCGTTAAGCGGCTGGCGTGCCGGAGTTGTTAAAGTATCTGATCCCATCTATTAATGAATACTTTATTAAGATAGCCTGAGCTATTGAATCCTGATAGCTGTCATAACTGATGCCACAATTTAATATCCGAACTGCAATCTGAAAACATCTATGTATTATAGCTTCAAGTAATACGTACGTGTTCTCCCAAAGTCTCTCCAAGATATAAATTCAGCCCTGCGGGGCATTTTTTTTTTTTTTTGGTGGATGAAGAAGTTTTTTAAATCAGAATTAAAATATTTCAAGTTCTCTAAATTATAGAAATCTAAAAATTGTTATATTCATTGTTCAATTAAATTTTTTATTACATCATCATGTTGATACAGGGAAGATTATATGCGCCTGGTCTCTTACTAACAAAACGTTCTTCTGCTGCTTGTTCAATACCGAGGCCATGTTTTTTAAAAACTAGCGATATTACGGGTAAATGGGTATTATATCGTCAGAAATACTTTTCCACTACTACCAATATTGCTACTACCTCTTCCACGCCAGACCTCGGTAGGATTGAGCAGGAGGGCGACAATTTCGTTACCCTTCACCAAAACTATGAGGGTATCTATCGACGCACGCGTAAGGAGCACGCCCGGATATTTCGCTGGGGGCTAGGCAACAAATTTAGAAGTGATAGCAGAAATAGGAGAACGCCTGTGCACGCCGAGCGGCCCAAGCAACTTATGGTTCGGGATGATTATTATGACACCGAATCACCCAATGTTTTTTTTGAGGAGTTGAACGAACAATGGGAAGTGATGTGGTATGAGCATTACAAGTGGCAAAGCAAGCCATTCCCGGTCAAAAAATTTGGTTTGGAAGCATCCAAGCGAGAGGCGTTGGAATTCCATAAGACGGTAGCACATCTGGCAGAGCGTCCCAAAGACGATACGGACCCACGCTTATCCGTGCCCTCTTTGCACAAATTCGACGAAATCTCGCAGCGCGAGGAGACGAGCGCCGCCGCTGTTAAAAAAAAAGAGGCGGAGTCAGACTCAATAAAAAGTGTTTTGAGTGAGGATAGATGGAAGTTTCTGGATGAAGTAAAGACGGTAGTAGTAGAGCAGAGTTCGTCGTCCAAAGAGGATGATGAGCCGGAAGCGGCATCGCAGGATTCTAATATGCCTCTATCTTCAGTGTATTCCGATGCCACCGTGCCCGTTCAATTTGACCACCGCCTGCAGTCGTGGATCGTGTATTCTTTTTAAGAGAGCTATTAAATTTAATCTAATAATTAATATATTACTCTAATTTTAAATAAATTCTATTAATGAATTATGATTAAATGATTAAATGACAGATATAATATATCTCTAAAGATATTTCTACGACGAGGAAGGAAGACCGAAGACCAAGTGCTACTCCGCAAGGAAATGGGGAAACCAAATGGCGCGAGACAAGGCGTTTGCGTTGTACCTACAGAAAAATGTGGGACTGGACAAGTAGGGAGCAAATATTATACCTGTCTGAAATTATTTTTTTTTGACTGGAGAATAATTAATAAATTATCTTTTAACTTCCCACACTGTAATTAATTAATTATTGAAATGATTTATTATTTAATCTATCGTGTCGTGTAAAATTTTTTGATACGAGTCTAACGTGTTCGTCTGAGCGAGGATTTAATCTCTCTGTTTTATTTTTCCACCTTTGTTTGGATTAGGTGGACCCACGTCCTGGCGTGATCAAGTAATAGTAGTTAAACATATTAATTAAATATATATTTCATACTGACTTCGTGTTAAGTATACTAATACTACTACTTAAGAATATATAATAGTATTATTTAACTTTTAACTTTTAAATTTAAAGTCGAAATAGATGTGTTCAGAAAGTATGATGTCTATTAATATTAATAATCATCTTCGAATTCTTAAGATTCTGTTTTCTATAATTACTGTGCTCAAGACTTGCTCGGCCACTACTACTGACGCAAAACAACAACAGCGTTCCGCCACTACTGACGCAAAACAACAACAACAACAACAACAGCGTTCCTTATCCTCTAGCGAGTTCTGGAACCTGGCGCTAGCTGCTATTCCGTTTCGTAAAGATCGGAAGAACGCGAGGGTTGCCGCCTTGAATCGTACCGCGCCTTGCGACCCCAATCACCACGGCGAGCATCCGAGTATGATGGCCCGCAAGTTCTTTTCTCACAAGCGGTAGTACTATGATGCGGGGCAATTTGCGGAGTGGAAAAGAGAGTATAACGCGAGATACAAAAAATATATGTACAGCCACTGGGTCCCCAGCATTCGCGAGGAGCGCCGCGAGTGCAGACTAAAATCGTTTTGGGTGGACGAGAAACCGCCGCCCAAAGTGCTATTACTAATTCCAGGCCACGGTCAGAATCTTCGGTGGAAGTTTTTATCCCACACATTGAACACCTTCGCCGATGAGTGGAGGCACGCCTTTTTGCGGAATATAGAGAACGCCAACAAGTCTAAAAAATTACAACGTAGTAAAACTAGTAGTAGTGGGGACACTAGCAGTAGCAGTACTCAAATTTCAGATGATCTATTTCTCAACCTCGGCTGCGTAATTTGGCTGTATAAAGCCCACGCAGACTACAACGTGTGGGACTACACGTGGCGCGATCGAATGCTGGGGAACTTCACGGCGACTCATTGCGAATTTCGCCGCCGCATTCGTTTCAATTGGACTTCCTTTCTGAAGGCGACCGCCAGTAAGCCTGATCCCGCCGTGGTTGAACCCGGACAGTTCAATAACAATGTGAAGGCCGCGAACGCGACTTTTGTTTTGAACCGAGTGAGCCGAAAAATGGGGAGGTGCCTAGATAGAGAAGCAGTTCTCTTGGAGAAAAAGAAGTCTGAGTCGAAGACCTTCAACGACACTGATGAGACTACTTCGTGGGATGTTAAGGTGCTGAGGCGTACCAATATTGATTTTAATTATAAAAAGAACCAGCTTCGGATTCTAGAATCTTCGAAAGAGGATGAGTGTGAGGAAATTTTAAGTGGTGGTACTAGTGGCGGTGGTGTGCAAAAAAGTAGTTTAAGCTACGATGGTATTCAGCGAAACGAGTTGCAATGTTGGAATTCGAAGCTACGACGGAACCTCGCTCTATCCTCGAATTACGACTATATCATCATGATTCTAGACGATATGTATGTTACGCAGTTCGATATCAGAGAGTACTCACAAATACTACAAGCATTTAGATATTAATTACTATACTCGATGCAGATAGCAGCATTTAGATAATATTAATTAATAGAAGTCCAAATACTATTACTTTTCATTTAGTTAAATAAATACTATTATCTGAATATTAATTAATAATATAATAATTTAGTATTACAGGTACTTGGGCTTAATGCAGCACAACGAAATAGATCTGGCTACTCCTTATATTTACAATGCGCCGGGCGCCACTGCGCTTAAAGGGGAGATGGTGAAGCTCTTTTTCGATAACCAGAGAATCCCGAAAAACGACAAGGAGCAATACGAAAATAAAATCTTGCCTATGCTCACTCAACAAGGCGAACTTAATGTGTTTACGAAAGCGGCAATTTTCACACCGGCAACAGACGACGGAATGGTGGGCATGCTTATCAAGAGTTGGGAACTTCAGCTTACGCTCTTCAGCAGGGCCGCCTTGGAATGTATTACAAGGCCGCCCTACGAATAATATACTATTCTATTATTAAAAAGAAATTTTTAAATGTAACTAGCCGAAAGAGGATATACTAATAATTACTAAATTTAGAATTTTGGACACTCAGGTATGGCAAATGAGGTTATTGATTTGCAAACCAACCCTATCGGATGGGGGATTGATATGTACTATTATTACTTGTGCCCAAAGCGGAATCGATTGGCTTTCATATGGGGCCCACGTTCTGAGGTTTTTCATCTCACGGAAAGAGTTCCACAGGGCCTGAGCTCAATTCGGTACGTGTCAGCTGGAGAGACCTTTCCCATCCCGGTAAACACAAAGAAGAGTTACATGAGCCTCGACGAGATCGAAGAAGTATTATTATTAAATTTATATTACATGTATGGAAATACTACTAACTAGTTATTATAGTAATTATTATTATTAAGTAATTATTATTATTATTATTTTTAAGTAATTATAATTATTACTATTAGTAATTATTAAAATTACTCTTTGGTCCATTTTGTTCAATCTCAATCATTCCTTAATAGGTCCATACACAGATGAGCGACAAGGGGCATGAGATTGAGGAGAGGACCACCATGGACCAGTACATTGGGGATCCAGCCGTGATTGCGCGCCTAAAAACAAAAGAAAAAAAAAGGAAAAAAAAAGCACTTGAGAAGAAACGCAGCAGCATTGAAGGAAAAGCGATAGTGGTCGGGCAATATCAAATCGCATTAGCTATGATGGCGAATTGGTTAGCGAAAAAAGGCGTAAACGCCTACTGGGATAAAGTAAACGATTTGACTCCCGCCCCCTTCATCCGCCCGCCTAAGAAGCGAATTGAGATCCCCTATTCCCCGCCGCACCCGAGAGAGATGCTCGTCAGCCTAGAGTATTCACAGGAGTTATACCCGGCACTCGAACACTTTCCAAAGCCCACATGGGTGGGAAGACGCTCTCACTATGATAAAAACACCACAATGCAGATGAGAATTTAATAAAGAACAAGATTTCCAAATCAGCTCGAAGAAGGCACACTTTGTGTATTTGTGTTCGAACAAATCTTAAGTGAGAATCGTTTCTATGCTTTCAATTTTAGAGCGTAATAATATGATTATTTAAATGATTTTAATTTTTTTCCCCAATATAATTTTATCTAAAGTTTGGAAATAAATTATTACTTTCTTTGAAAATTAATATTTATTATGAACTAACTCTAAGACTTAACTACTCTATTAAAACAAACTCTCTCCTCCCTAGTTTTTTTTTTTTTTTTCAGAAGAGTCTCGGTTTGAAAATGACATCTGATACTACCAGTAAGCGACGCGTCTGTTACGACGCCGAGACCAACGGATTTCAAATCGTGAGAAAGAATCCTACTAGTGTTAGTAGTACAGTATGGGATCCGTGCGGGTGCTGGATTCGGAACATGCATCCGCGAGCGAAAGCTTACCCACCAAAGGAAATTCCCCACCTGGAGACCGATTTGAAGGCTCTGGACAACTGCCGATCCGAAGTGGATCACCACAAGTTCGCAAACAATCTGTATTCTTGTCTTGTTCTTCTGTCAAACTTGACTAATAATTAATATTATGTTAATTAATAATAATGAATTATAAATTATAATGTATATTACTAGGTACAGCTTGAAATCGAAATCCAAAACGTGGCACTGCGAGTTCGAAGCTGGCAACGACACCACGCAGATCCTGGATTTGCTCGTGTGCCATGGCAAGCCAGCGCAGATTAAAACGCGGGAACAACATAGAAAGGAAGGGTATATTTGTACTAAAAGAATAAGAATGCTGCTGTAGTAATTAATTAGTACTTTTATATTGAAACTGTAGTTTTTTTTTTGTTTTCGTGTCTGAGCCGGCGCGCGTTACCAATTCCTATAATTTAAACCAGGTTTCTCACTCTAGCGGAGATAAAGCAGGCTGAGGCTGCGAAGCAGATGTTTAAACATGGTAAGAAAAATCAAAAGCCGAGGCTAAACACGCACGAGAAAACAATGAAGCACGCGAAAACGATGCGAATCGAGATGGACGTCGACTCTCCTTCCGCGTCTTCATCTGATGTAAATAATAATAATAATAATAATAATACTTCAAATTTTAAACCCGACTCTCCATGTTCTAAGCCGTCTTCTTCGGATCGGGTTTTTAACGTCTTCGGGGGGTATGATTTGTCGATGACCCAGCAACGCCAACACCCGCTTCAGAGCCGGACCTACACTCACTTTTTCGACCAATACAAAGAGATGCACTTCCAGAATCAAAATAAAACCGATTTGAACGATTACGTCGAGCAAAAGTATATCCAGAACTTCGACCCATTTGAGGAGACCAAGGTGTGGCCACACACCCGATTTCTCAGGCAGGCGAGGGCTGACAGGGGAATTTTACAGCTCGCCAATAGTGAGGACGTAGCAGATTTCTCCTCCTCCTCACGTAACTCGACCAGTGATTTTCAAAAGAAGGAGGCTTCGGAATGGGATTGGCTTTTAAAGTACACTAATTAAAATTTTATATATATTATATTAATTAATCCCGCGGTGGTATCTGAACACCTCAGTTTCCACACTTTTTTTTAATACTAGGCGAGCACAATGTCAACAAATATTAGTCTAATGCGTTTTCCCATATAACTCGATACACCGTTTTCCCATATAACTAGATACACTGATTCTGAAGCCGGAGAGGTGCAATCACGTCCGTCGTCGCAGAAGTAGGCAGCAGCCTATTGAATTCAACTATCAATGCTACATTATTTTTGGTAACTTTTAATTATATTCATTTACGCTTTTGAGCATGTACAAAATTTTTGGAAATCCGAGGAATCATTTGGCAGTATTATTTCTGTATTTGACATTGAGGAATTATATTATATTATGGGACTTTTAATAAGGAATGATCGATCACCTTTGTGGCAGTTGAGAAGTTGTTGATCTATAGTATCATCAATACTATGTAAAATGATGTGAGTCAATCAATTTCGTAGTCTATTAGCGCCCGCGTGTTGGAATCGCGCTCCCTCCACGCTGTCGACACTTAACTAGTAAGGGAAGCTATTTAGTATTAATCACACAATGAAGAATTCTTCTTTTTTGTAGTGTTCGACACGTCGAGAACGAGAGTCAACGAGGTAATAATAAATAATGCAGACAGTTTTTACTGTTGCATTGGGTCCCCAAAATGGCATTGCAACACAAAAATTGTAAGTAGATGCATATTACCCTTGTAACTTTCGCCCGAATTTGTATTAAAATTTAATACGGTTCTAATAAGTACTAAGTAGCATCTCGTCAAAAAAAGTCTTCCATAGTACTAAGTACTAGTAGTAAAAGAATGCCGCTGAAAACTTGGACTAAATTAGCACCGGCGCGTACGAAAAGATCTGGGAGACTTTTTCAGGAGACTGACCGCACAGGGTTTACCTGGGAAAGCGTGTGTGCTAAGCACGCTCCGTTGTTACAGGAGATGCGCAAAATAATTGCCATATCTGCCTTGCTTGGTAAGGAATCCTCTCTACTGTTACCAATTACCAAGTACAGAAAGTCTAGTATCTCACAGTGACGGCATATAATTATTTCCTATAATATTAATAAATTGTATTATTATTATTATATTAATAAATATTATCAGGCTCTGACAGGAGAATCGGGCTTACTTCGTGTTCGGGCTGGAAAAACGTCCGTTTGATCAACATCCGTTTTCTAAAATGTAATAATAGTAGCACTTCAGACACTGTGACAAAATTGAAGTTGATTCAGATGACACAAGTTCAAAAACTCCCAGGATCCCCCGAATAAACTTTTTGATATTACTAAGACTTATTAATTTCTTGGTTGCTTAAAAAAAGATCCGGACCTATTGATTCCAGATCTTTTCGAATTTCAGATTAAATATGAATTTGTTATTCGAGTGGAAAATGTAAATTGGAAATTTGCGATTTACAAAGAGTATCTTTAATTCATTAGATTTACTCAATACAAATCGGTTATAATATTTTATTAATAACATGTAAAATTTAATTGAGAAAACTAAATTTTTAATGGTTTGAATACTTATTCTCATTAATACAGGTCATGTCTCCCCTGATAGTATCGCCCCCGACCTCAACCGACACCCCGCCAAGTCAGATACTGGCTAGAGTGAATGAAGGTCGAATCAACTCGACTTCCAAAGATCTTACGCTAAAAGATTTATCGAATGACGGTATTTACTATTTTTCTCCATTTTTTTTTCTTTTTTTTTCTTTTTTGTTTTTTTAAAAGTAATAATAAGCTTTTAAAGCCTTTTATACTATATGTGCAGAGAGCAGTTCGCCAATAAAGTTATTAATTTTTTCAGGTTTAAATTCGCCGTCGAATAACAACTCGCGGGATGTGAGACGAGGCTCGAGGCATCATTCAGGCTCGGAGCTACCGCCATCTCACGGCACTCCTCCCACTTCAGAGTCTGATACCCAAATGTCGACTCGATCGCCAAGTATATTATATTTCTGTTCTTCTAATTCTAATAAGTTTAGTCCACTCTATTAATAATAATATTAATAATACACTGAATTTAAAGTTTATTAAGTTTAAATTTTACTAACTAGCGTACAATAATTAGATATATAATAACAAGTCACGCCTAATATGGTTCTTGCGCGCCCGCGATATGCCCTTTTTAATTGTTAGACCATGAATCAGCCGATGAAGAGCCACAGGACAGCAGCCCAGCTGTCGAAAATCCTAAACTCAATGGCTCATGAGAGTTGCCAAGCCTAATATGGAATCCATGCCTTGCCAAAAGGAGCAACCCAGCTGCAAAACGCACATGCTTTTTATAATATTAATTAATAATATTATAATTTACCACACAGATACGAAAGCCTACGCAGATGCGTTTGGCAAGGCATCCATAGACTTGGCAACTCTCACGAAAATGCGAGACCAAGACGGTACAAATGCCATCGGACTACCACCGGAGCATCCACTGGCAAGAGCAGCTGCAGCCGCAAAGCGCGACTCTCTACGCAAGCCTAGTCCGCCCCTGGGTCTAAGGAAGTCTGGTGGTGGTAGTCTACTAGTCGTTGTACCCACGGGTGGTGCTTTGAAAAGTCCGCGAGGCAGTCAACTGCACCACAACAACATTGATCATTCGAAAAACAACCGGCAGAGACCATCGGATTCAACAACAACTCTTGAGCAGCAGTCACCGCCACCACCACCACCGCGTGTTATGAAGCGACAATGGAGCTCTCTGGAGGAGCAACGGTTTTCAATTACTCGAAGTCTGAGAGAGGATGGAATAAAAAAAGTAAAAGCCTACATTTGGTTTCAAAACAGAATTGCCCTCCCATTGTGGCAGTTTCTGAACGAGAAGTTTGTTCCCACTCGAATGACGAAAACGCGCTGCAGAAGAGTGAGTCAGCTGAGTATGCGAAGTCTCAGCCAGCACAGTCTGGGACAAAGTTCAATGGCGAAGAAATCAGATCACTCTTCGGGAACGGAAGAGTATAGGAACCTGGGCATTTTGTCGGGACAAAGCTATTATTACGCGCTCCATCTTTTCAAAAACCTATTTTTACTGTCGTCTGCAATTGGTATCATTGGGAGATGTTTTCATTTGTTGCTGGTGGGGCTGGAGTGCTTCCGGATACAAACCTTTTTCAACGCACCACGGAGTGAGAGTAGTAGTGATTTTTGGTTTCCATGGGGTCCTCATCTTTCAGTTTACCCCCTTAGGGAATTGTTGTTTTTCTCTTTTCTCGTTCTTCCAACGCTCGCACTCATACTGAAAACGCGGGTGCACAGCTGGAATGGAAAAGCACTAGACTCCGGTGCATTCAACCTCTCTCTTCATAGCCTCGGCACCTTGACTGAAATTCCTCTCGGAGGGAGCTTGAAACTCTTGTTTTGCTCGGCAGTGTACTTGGGGCTGTGCGGAGGGCCACTCGGGGCGCAGGAGCCGTTCTTGGTAGTTGCGGTTGCAGTAGCAGGAAAAGTATGTGCCAAATCTGAAAAGTCGAAGAAGCTGTTGCTTAGTCAGAGTCAACAAGGTAATAGTAATACTGCTGGTGGTCAGCAGCAGACCAAATCCGAACTTCCGCTGTTTACTGCCTCGGCAATTGTGGGGGGGATTTCGGTGATGTTCCGGAACCCTGTGTTGGGTATGGTATTCGGTCTCGAGCATTTTGAGGAAGGCTATTCTCTCGGCTTGGCTAACATCTGCTTTTTGTTTACAGCCTCCTGCGCGACTCTGTCTGCCACATTATTGGAAGTAATCATCCAAACCATTCTGCGGAAAGTTGTTGTTGACTTAGACGACACTGCTGCTGCACAATGTTGTCAGCCCTTCTTGAGTAGTAATGGCGCTATAATACGCGACTTGAAGGCAGCGTTTTCACTAGGTCGCTTGTTCCAGGTGGACTTGGGCTTGGATCTGTCGGATTTGGGGGCGGATAGATTCCTTTTTCTGGCTCTACTCCCATTTCTCGTTACGCTCAGCTGTTTTTTTGTGCAAAAGACGGTGTTAAGACTCCGCGACCGCCTCTCTAACTTCGATCAAGATTACTGGAAGCTGGTGTTCACAGGCTCAGCGGGTTTGTATTTGTGCCTGGGCCTCGGCTTATTCGCGCTAATCGCGGTTTTGATGGGCAACGAAAACGATGGAAATGGTTCCCTATTTTACTTTGATAAATTCAGTCCCGATCTACATGAAAACAACAAATTTGAGCAGAGGAACAACAGCGTTTTCACCAAAACTAAAACTAGTCTAAGTACTCATAATAATATTACTATTCACTTCCATCCTGGAGTTTCGGGAATAGAATCTGTTTCTTCGAATGAGGCCCTTGCACTGTGGAACCGGGGTGAAGCGCTTTTGCAGGAACTAGCGCAAAACGATTGGTTCGTCCTACATTCCCCTTTTCTTGCCTTTCTCATTGTGATTGTGGGCCGCTTCCTTACATTCGTCGTCTCTGCGGTCTTTTTTGAGGAGTTTGGGGGAATTACTTTTGTGCCCGGCATCGTACTGGGAGGAGGGCTCGCAATTTTGCTCTGTAGAGGGTTCGCACATTTAACAGTTAATAATAATATTTTCTTTTTAAACTCGCAAGAAGATGAATCTCTAAGATTCTCTCTGAGTGAACAAGAGCTAGCAGCGACCACACTGATGACAAGTGGTGTAGGCGGTGGCTATCCACTTACCACAGAAGAGCAAAACAATTTAGCGAATATTAGTATTTCCCCAGGGATAATAGGTCCAGGCGGCGGGTTCCTGAATCTGACTAATAGTATTAATACAGAACTGAATAGTGCTTTAATAAATCCCATGGACACAAGTTTGATGTTTCGAACTCCGTCCCTGCACATCCGCGACCTCACATTCTTGCGGCTCGGAATGCTGATGGGTATGGCGAGTTTCGTAACGTCCTTATCCAGGATGCCGTTCTTTAGTGTTTTGCTGGTCGTTTGTAACTATCGTCACATGATATTGAGGAATTCAGATTCGCATCCTGTCTTCTTTGACACAGGGGTGTTGAAACAAAAGCAGTACAACTCATTGGATCCAGGATCATTAATATTTCAGCGAGACATTCAAATGCGGGCACAAGTTCAATTAAGTCTTAATAATAGCGGTGTGGAAGCCAATAATAATGTTTTTAACATCACAGCCTCATATCCTCGCTCGACACAGCTTGCCTTTTTCGACCCGGAACGGCACTTGCCACACCAAACTGTGAAGAAACTATTAATGTCAAGGAAATCGAATATGAATGAAATAATGAAATCGAGCGCACTGTCCCATGATGCCTATTTGTTTTCCCAAGAGTGGATCTATTTTCTCCTTGTGTTTTCCTCAACCATAGCCTACATTTTTTCTTATCTAGGAGATGAGGAGTCCCTAACGGAACGTATCTCCGAACAAGAAGGCGCGGACTTACTCCTGCTTCAACCAACCCTAAATAATTCTAGCCCCCGCTCACGAGTGCAATCGTTCGCCCAACTCTCTGAAAAAACCAACCCGTTTCAAACGCGAGACCGCGGAGACTCGATCACTTCCCATAAGTCCTTTCAATCCAACACCAATTCCCAGACCACGGATCGACCCCAAGTAGTGGAGGCTGCGTTGAAGATATTAACGCAACGCAGAATATCTCGAAGCGCGGTCACTGGGTCTGAAAACGAAGAAGTTCACAATCTGGTGGTAAATGTTCATAAGCCAATCCACACCACCAAGCAGGCTTTGTCGAAGTCAAAGTTTAGTAGTCTAAGTGGTGGGAGTAAAAAAAAGTCTAATATAAACTCACTATCAACCGCGCGGCGGCATACGCACCATTACAACCAGCCGGCGCGGGACGAATTGGATCAATTCGACGACGTAATCGATAAAATGGCCGAGCTTGCAGATCAAAATGCTCGTTTGGAGGCGGGAGCGCCTATCAACTTGATTCAGGACACCATTAAAGAATCCGATCAAGAATCAAACGAATCTTTTTTCGGAAAAGAAGAAGAAGAGGTTGTTTCTGCCGCCGTAATATTACCGGGGCAAACTACTCAAACTGATCTCGACGAAGACATAGACACGAATACCACCAATAGACTGGAGGACGACGCGCTAAGAATGGGGGAAAATGTTGATGATAAAAAACAGAAGAATTTGCAACAGAAGTCTAGTAGTAAGGCTAGTTATATATTACCTTTTAATAATACTACTACTGGACCCATGACTACAAATTTGAGTACTACTGGACCTACTACTAAAAATAAAATCCAGCAGTTCCGCTCCCTTTCCAAAGACGTCAGCAACTATTCCACTATCTCCTCCAATACTTCGAAAGTACACCTCCTGAAGATGGAACGAGAACGACGGCACACTACTCTAGGCTTAGCACCTGCGGAAGAAGATTTAGAAGTGATCAAAGAAGGCCCGTGTGATGACGTGGAGGAGGGAGAGGAAGGAAATAATATTAATAGTAAGCCCTGGGTTTCGGTTTTCGAGATCAAAAGCCTGATTCTTAACTACATTTTGGAGAACGCGCCAGAAGACGTGACCAAATTCGGCCACATCGTGCATTTGATTGGGAAAATGGAAGTGGCTCAACTCCAATCGCTACGAGAGATACTTTCCAGGCCTCTACAAGACCTTCTGGTCACACATATGGTGGACGATCAGTGGGATAATTATCCTCCTGCAGACGAATTATCATATCTACAACAGGGGGAATATATAAGCCAAGGTCAAAAAAAGAGATCCTTGTTGGATGTCAACTTCGTGAATCCTGGTAAACCCGATTTAAATGATGCAGACGTCAGCTCTGGCACCAACGTATTGACTGGGTTGTTCTTTGCTTTTTTTTTTTTTTACGTTTTTCAGGTTGAAACTGGTATTTTTTCACTTTTCATGTTGGACACTCTACTTTTAGTATTATGAAACAATTATGGCTCTCTGGAGCTTTGAAAAAGCTATTTGTAGGTCCCTTCGTGACGGACACTTTTTTTATGCATTTTTCAACTATCAAAGAACAACCCAGGTAACCAGTAACGCTTCTGAACCGTTGAGTAGTAATGTATGCCCTATGTCATTGCAAAAAAATAAACCGAGTCTGCGTATGCCCCAGACGCCAGGTTCTTCGCATATGGAAACATCCGAGGAGGTGGTTTTTTATTTTTTTGCAAATTTCTAAATTTATTATTTAATAATTCTTTAAATTTGTTTATCAAAATAATCATTTACTAATAGTCATATGACAGAAGAAGAAGAGAGTTTAACAAGCCGGATATCGCCGGCCATACTTGAAACATGTGGTCAGAAAATCGCGTTTTTTAAATTTTATGTTAAAAAGTGCTAAATTACAGTACGAATTCTTAATGTCAAACTCACGTCGCTTATTATGTCAAACCGAGAATAATTAATATATGTAGGTCACAGTCCCGCTCGTAACATTACGTCCTGGAGAGCATTCGAAGCGTAAGCACGCTACGCTGATGGCCTTCATTAAAAAGACTCGCGACTCGATGAGGCGGCAGAATTTAGAGAGTTTAGCGACGAATATGGCAGAACTCTGCATGAAGAATTGGGAGGCTGCCCCCGGCCTTTCGCCTAAGACAGCCTTCGAAGCCCGGGCCGACAAACAGATTATGGTGCAATATTTTAAAAGCGTATTGGAGGGGGAAGATCTGCAAAGATTTTTCGGTACTTCCTTCGCGGAGAAAACCTCGAACGCCAGTAGCGAAACCAAGATGTTTACTTAAACAATTTTTAGTTTAATAACTATATTTTAAGTTTTATTACTTAAATTTATGATAAATTTATTATTAATAATAATTTAATTCTTAGAAAATTTAAAACGTGACAATTTTTATCGAAGAATAAAATTATAATACCAACTGTGCAACATATGAGGACGTGCAGAGTTAGCAATGATTGAATTTAGTCGTTAAAACAATTTTTAAAAGAATATCTTAGAGACAGTCTCAGTAGACTGTCTTTTAAAAAAAAATATTTTGAATTCAATTTATTCTCGTCCCGATTCACGATAACCTCGGAATTTATTATTATTGATTGATGACAATGTACACTACTATTAATATGCCTGTAATAGATATAATAGTTTTGGAAAAATAATTAAATTTATAGTATTAGAAACTGGCATTCGTGAAAGCATATTATAAGACGACTTAAATGCTGTCGATTTTTTTGTGCTTGATGTTGATTCAAACTGAAATATGTTAATATTTTAAAAGTGTTGCATTTTTGGGTACTGATCTTTAAGCCTGAGATGGGTTTTTTGGATTATGTGTTCTTGGACCATTCGTGTCAATAACACGGACGATCTCTTGACTAATAAAATCAATCTTGGCCCAATTCGTTTCGAGGTTTTTTTTTATCTTAAAAGTACTACGCACAGTATTATTATTGATTGAGTGTTAATATCTAATAGTATTAATTACTCACATTTCTATTATGAGAATTGGTAATAGAACGGAACTCAACATTGTGACTGACTCTATCGAGATTTGTCATATATGACACTGTAGAATCTCTACAGCTTCGACTTCAAACCTACTAATAATATTAAGATTGCTGGTTGCTATTCATCCCGAAAGAGTACTTATTAGACTATTATCGGCTCCGTTTGAGTTTCGAAATCTCGGATAATTTGGCTCTATAATAGCCTATATTAATAATTTTCACGAACACATTGAATCTGATTTCTCCTCATTAATACCAAATGACAAAGTTTTTTAACCTTCAACTTCAGAAGAAGAAGATTCTGAGTAGTGGCCTCACGGCGACGCTTTTTTTTATAATATTCATATCATCCTCATCGCCGGCTGCTTTTGCCAAGCCATTTTTCCCTCGTCTGCCCTGCAGTGGTGCTGCTCCTTCGCTGGACCACAGGGAATTCAGGGCAGAAGATGAGTCCTCTTTATCCTCGTCGTCCGAAACTGAGCTGTTCTATGTGTACAGATCGTTGGAGGAGGTGGTGGAGGAGTTTTTGAACCTGTATGAGAGCTACACGGATCCTGTGGTGGAGGTGATGGACGCTGTGGTACTGCATCAGCTGAGTGGAATCGCCAAAAGCTTCTTGAAAGTGGTCGAGAGCTTCCGCCTGATTCTGTGCAGCGTGGTTTGTGCAGACGCCTGCAATCCCGGAGGGGTGTCGGCCGCAGACTCGTCCTCAGGAGGCACCTATTTCATAGACCACTGGATCACAGAGCTGCATCGAAACGTCGAGTGCATCAGTAATAAGCAGGATTGGAGACTGCAGGTCTCGGATTTCATGTTCACCAAATGGGCACAAATTCGAGCGTGGCTGGAACAGGCCACGGTGAAATTGCATGTATATTAATAATAAATTCCACTCAAAATATTGACAATAATTATATAATATTATTACGAATAAATTATTATTACTTGGACCAGGACCGGCGCTCGTCAATCGATCGTGGTGCGATCGATCAAATCGTAAACGGAGCTCGCGAGCTTTACGTTGGCATAGTACGACCCGCTTTCTCAGTTCTCGTTACCACAAATTCGTTTAACATGAGTCATACACTCACGGTAGGTCACACCAGTCGAACTGAGAATTCATGGCTGCAAGATGCCATAAACGAAGAAATTGTGCTCAACGGCACCGCAAGTAATAATACTCGATGTTCTGAACAATGTTAATAATATTATCTTTTATTAAATTTATACCTCTGCCAGTGCTAGAAATTGAATTATATTTAATTAATATTACTTAAATTTAATATTAATTGCTATTTAGTACTAATTATTAGTAGTATTTACTTAAATAGAATATATCCCAATGTGTAATCTCAAAAAACAAAATTCCAGCCAGTACCTCGCTTCGTCTTCCGCACTACAACATTTTGGAGCTTCATGAGCACCCCCGCAAAACGCTGTACACGCCCAACTTAAATTTGAAGTCTGACGTTTGTAAGTTGGCTCTGCGGGCGGGCACAAACGAGCGCGATGACCTACATGCTGGCGGTATCCAACAGAGCCCTGATATCGTGACTATTTTGAAGAGAATTGAGCCGCACGTGCCCCTCTCACACGCTTTCGTCGGGTGGCGTCTGGGCGATATGGACCCAGAACTCGCGGATTGTCGCGGAAAAGGCATTTTTTATGACCCGATCATTTGTCTAGAGCAAGAGGGGTGGGGAGGCTACATTTTTCGAGTCACTATTGGGCAAGAAAAAGCCGAGGTGATAAAGGTATTTATTAATTCATTTAAGAAGCGATGTTCTGAAATGATGCATTATTATATTGCGAGAGATTCAAATTAAATCAGATTGTTGTTAATATAATAATACATATTAACTACACAAATTGTCTAAAAACTACAGGTTCCAAAATCGGCTCGATCCACCGCGCTGATTCACCCACTGGGAACTAGTGATATTTACAACATCTTGCCTTCGATTGACCTTGTTTGGACGCAGCAGGTAGAATTTTCGCCAGACCTCTTTTTTATACACCCTGCTTGTGAGAATTGTCGAGCGCTGCAAGAGCTGTTCATGTCGGGCCCGATTAACCCTAAAATAGTGGTGATACCGTATAATACTTTTTTATTGATTCTTTGTTAAATTTAATATCATCATCTTGAAAGGAGAGGAGGTTTTAAACCTCAGATACAATCCCGTTCTGGCTCCTCCGCTGGAAGTGATTCCTCTTTGGCCCGAGTTTTGGGTGCAGAACAAGGACATTATTGGAGCTAGTCGATTGTTTAATTGGACGATTGCGACTGAAATCGACACCACAGATTTGGACGCCTACCTCGCCAGTTTGTTCTTCAAAACGCAATGCTCTATGGCAGGAGTGCAAAGGTTTTTCGAGACCAAGTTGCGAGCTCGGAAACGGGAATTTGTGCTCCACCACGTCAACGGGGGCTTCCTCACCTACATCCGGGCGGACCTTCGGTCTTACGTGGACGATTACGGCGTGGGCACAGTGTTGATCGAGAATAAAGCTCAGGTTTTATGGCAGATTTGGCTTGATGGATGGTTTTGTAACCCATTTGCTCGCTACTACGGTAGATTGGAATTGACTTCCATAATCGATGTCCAGCGACTCGCGGATCCGGAAGTTGATCTGAGCACTCGTATCCAGATTGCTTGTGACTACTTAAATTTTCACCGTATCAGTATCGCTCGAAAAAAGTTTGACTGTTTACCTTTGAGAGCGATGACCAATAAGCGCGGGTGGGGCGGGACTGGGAGCACAGAACGCTACCTGCCAACTGTAAACGCGTGCGAGAGGCATTGTAGAATGTCACCGGGGTGCCAGTTTTGGACGTATGATGCAGTGGGCTACTACGGCCAAACTCTGTGCTGGATTTGGCAGGACAACGAGCCAGATGAAGTACGAGACGAGACTGGTTGGTACAGTGGGTACATTGATCAAAGTCCGGCTGCTCAGGTCTCCCCAAAAAACAACCTCGGCCACACCAATTCGATGGTACCAATGGTCCAAAAGCCCGAGCAGCTACCGGAAGTGACCGAAAGCTTGCTTAGGGTCATGGCCGTAGACGATCTAACCGAGGTCAGTGGTTTAAAGTATTTATTATTAATAATAATTACTACCATTTAAACAATATTTATTACTACCAAAACAATAATATTTCAGTTTTGCGCGAAGCGCCACCCATACTATTTTACTAGTAACAAATTGAGACCATATAATTTAATTATTAATATGATAATACACTCAAACTTGAAACAATTTACACTGTCCTTAACTGCGTTAATGGAATGGAAATGACATCAATCAGAAACGTCTCAAATCACGGAATTTGGCGCTAAGGTAGGGAAAACTGGGTGTGAACGACGACGCAATCACGACAGAATGAATCAAAATCCAAATAAGATTTGGAACGCAAAATGTGAAACTTTCAGATAGAACAGAGCACTAATATATATACTATAGAAGAGAACACTAATATATACTATTCTCCAACAAGTACAATATTAGTGCAACTTCAAGCGCTTTTATTTTAAGAAAACTATCAAATTTTAGAATACTAATACTAACTTCTAAGTAACTAATTATTGTACTTATTAAGTATTATGTATGACAAAATTATATATATTATAAGGTACCTCTTAAAAAAACGGAATCGCGGTCGCTGCACCACCATCGGGACATGCGAGTGCTTCCCGCCATGGCGCGGTCCGGCTTGCATGTACGAACATTTGGATCGATTTCAGCGGCAGGCCGAAGAGAGAGGAGAACCAGCCCCCGAACCTCGACCCTATAAGGCCCTACTACACTATTTGGTATCCAATCACGCGGGCGACGTAAACGATATCACGTTTAGTCTACCCAGATTGTGGAAGCAGTATTATTAAGTTTAGTTACTTTTTATTCCTAATAAATTATAATAGTATTAAGTATGTCATTGTCAAATATTATGCAATTTTGCTAAATCCAAATTTATAGGTGCCGAAGTACTACCTAGCTAGTACTAATAAGATATTTTGTGAATTAAATTTAACATTCAAACATTCAATCTCTCTAATAATTAATTATATGCTATTTAAATTTATTATAATTACTCTAAAAATTAAATTAAAACCTATATAAATTAAATTAAATTTTAAAACCTAGTATATTATAGTAGGGTAATTATTACTTAAAACTAACCCCAGATACAACCGTCGCTTTGACTACCCCGTGGTGCTGTTCCATGATGGCATTTCGAAGGAGAATCGTGCGCGGATCGTGAACGCTTCCCCGAACAGAGTGTGGTTCGCTTACGTTGACGACTATCTCTCACATGTCTCCCCTCCTACCCAAAAGCAAAAACCAAAAGCGCGGTTAAAGGAAGTTAAGTGGTCCCTCGGGTACCGAGCGATGTGCAGGTTTCGTTCGGGGACCATGTTCTTGCAGCCCGTGATGGCTGGCTACGATTATGCCATGACCCTGGATACTGATGGCTACTTTCCCATGGAGGTAGACACAGACCCCCTGATGGAAATGCACGCAGGCGGCTTTACCTATACCTGGAGTCACATGCTGCCAGACCAACCAGGAGCTGTCCGCCATTTTTGGAACTTCTCGCTATTGTTCTTTCACCTAAAAAACCTGAAGTGGCGAGGGCGGGAACTTTTGGAACAGTTCCTGCGGCCTCAAGACTCCGAATGGAGCTATAATCTATACATGAACGACATTGAAATCAATAAGTTGTCTTTTTTCAGGTCCGAACTCTACCAAGAATACTTCCGTTACCTCGATAGTTTAAACGGCTTCTACATGTATTAATATTTAACTTAAACTACTATTTGAATCTTTTTCAATCATTCACATTTTTTCATTTGATTGGAACAAAAAGTGGAAATTTATGAGTCTACTGCCTGTTTATAAAGGTACAGATGGGGAGATCATGCACTTCGAACGATCGCGGTAGGGATGTATTTGGAGCGAACGGATGTGATGCAGATGCATGTACCCTACGCACATCAAGGGTATTTTTTTTTTACTAAACTCGTTTACGCTCTAAAGTAGCCCACTAAACGGTAAACGTATTTCACCAACGCAACTTCTCATCGAGCGCTATAGTATGCCAATCAAGGGTACTATAACTGTTATTTAAAAATTAAGATACTGCCAATGCATCGAGGATCTGCAGTGCTTCTCGGAAAAACAGTTTTATGAGCAGACGCCTCTCTTGCCTGGCTTTAATGAAACGGTCCGGGAAAGACACGAGATGAGGCGCAATGGCTCACTGATTGAAGGGGATTATGACCCTTCTTTTCACTATGATCATGAGGGAGGAGGGTTTGTAATTGGGCCAAACGGAGCGCTAGAGAAGCCTGCCGATTTCAGGGGCGATTGGCGAATCTGCGCACGGAAAGACCTATTTGACCTGAAGAGCGAAAGCAGTTCAGGTGAAGAAACAGAGGAGGAGGTGTGAACTATAATTAAAATTAATAACTCAGACTTTAAATTCAAAAGTAATTAAACATTTTTTTAAGCAGCCTCAACCCGCGCGCGCTGGTGTTCGGTCAGAGTCGAATTGGAAAAAAAACAAAACAAAATGAGCGTACGAAGAATATATTCTGCGAGAGACTCTCATCTCATGTGCAAAAAATACTAATATACTAATAGGCTTAGGCTACAAATTAAATATATGATTATTATTATACAATAATGTCGATATCATCTGGACCAAGGTTAACCGAAGATGAGGAGGAGTCCCCTTCTTCCTGTCACCGGGTACTCTACCTTTACGTACTACGACTGTTTTAAGGTTTTTTGGGGAGGAAAATGGAGAATGTAGTCGCAAATACTGCGAAAGATGCAGCGAAAAAGCTACCCTATCTAACGTTAGATGCGTTTGCATCTCTATCTACATCTTTCGGCACCCCGCTACGCTACCGTTACCGTAAGCAGAGCCTACGTAAGGCCCCTTCGATCTCGAAAACGCAAGGTTACGTTCTAACGTAAGCTTCGCTGCATCTCTGTCTACATCTCGTGTCTACATCGTTGCTGCAATTTTGCT